>SAMEA104315426__coassemble_172_pt1 | contig 78207 bp, 57 predicted proteins | sample SAMEA104315426__metabat2_low_PE_027 | metagenome-assembled genome bin SAMEA104315426 (sample SAMEA104315426) | gut metagenome | biome: Monkey gut; feature: monkey-associated habitat; material: faeces | place: China | collected 2013 | reverse complement strand
TATTTAGTGCCAATTATTTACAATTATTTTTCAGAGCCAAACTGTCAAACACCCGGTCGATGTGCTTTACGTTGGCGACTCCGGTGTTGATATGGAAACTGCACGAAGAGCATGCGTTACATCTTGCGGTGTCACCTGGGGATTTCGTCCCATAACGGAACTTATTACTTATCACGCTGAAAACATTGTAAATCAGCCAGCAGAAATTTTGGAATTAGTAAAAAAATAAATTAAATATTTTTTATTAACTTTGCAATATAATTGAAACCGTAAGGACATGAAAATATTAGTTACAGGAGTTGCCGGGTTCATCGGAAGTTACGTTGGTCGCAAATTGGCAGAACGCGGAGATATTATTGTCGGCATAGATTGCATTAATGATTACTATGACACGGCTTTAAAGTTTCACCGACTTGATATATCAGGATTTAATACTGAAAAATGTGCCGAATGGAACACTGAAGTTATTTCAAGGCTCTATCCACAATACAAGTTTATTAGGATGCGTCTTGAAGATAGGGAAAGTATTGAAAATCTTTTTGCCACAGAAGGTTTTGATGCTGTAGTAAACCTTGCGGCACAGGCCGGTGTCAGATATTCCATTACCAATCCTCGTGCATACATTGAATCCAATATTGACGGTTTCATTAACATTCTTGAAGGTTGCAGGCACAATAAGATTAAGCATCTCGTCTATGCATCATCTTCAAGTGTATATGGTCTGAACGGAAAAGTTCCTTTCAGCGAACATGACTCTATTGCCCACCCTGTTTCCTTATATGCAGCTACAAAGAAGAGCAATGAACTTATGGCGCACGCTTACTCTAACTTGTACAAATTACCGGTAACAGGCTTAAGATTCTTCACAGTCTATGGTCCGAGCGGACGCCCTGATATGTCTCCGTTCCTTTTTGCCGATGCAATTCTGCACGACAGACCTATAAAAGTTTTTAATAATGGTGATATGCTCCGAGACTTTACATATATTGATGATATCGTAGAAGGAGTTGTAAAAATTTTAGACGTAATTCCCACCGGAATTGAGAATTGGGACGACATCGCTGCAGACCCTGCTAATTCTTCTGCACCATATAGAATTTACAATATCGGCAATTCACAGCCTGTAAAACTTATGGATTTCATCAGTGAAATAGAAAGAGCTGCAGGAAAAGAAGCTAAGAAGGAATTTTTACCTATGCAGCCGGGAGACGTTTACCAAACATTCGCCGACAGTTCTGCATTAGCGGAATCTACAGGATTCAAGCCTTGTACAAGTCTGAGAACAGGAATTGAAAAAACTGTTGAATGGTTTAGAAATTATTATAAAATTTAGAATACAAAATAATAATAAATATGAATATAGCAATTGTAGGCACAGGTTACGTAGGATTAGTTTCAGGAACCTGTTTTGCGGAAATGGGTATCAATGTGACATGCGTTGATATAGACAGCAACAAGATCTCACGCTTGCAAAAAGGTGATATACCTATCTACGAACCTGGACTTGAAGAAATGGTCCTGAGAAACGTCGCTGCCGGACGTCTTAAATTCACCACGGATTTATGTAGTGTTCTTGATGATGTTGAAGTAGTATTCTCGGCTGTAGGTACTCCTCCAGATGAAGATGGTTCTGCGGACTTGAAATACGTACTTGCCGTGGCTAAGACATTCGGTCAGAATATAAAGAAATACACTATTATTGTCACTAAATCGACAGTTCCTGTAGGTACTGCGCAGAAAGTTCGTGACGTGATTAATGCCGAACTGAAAAACAGAAATGCAGACATAGAGTTTGACGTTGCATCGAACCCTGAGTTTCTCAAAGAAGGTGCTGCCATCAAGGACTTTATGACACCGGACCGTGTTGTGGTAGGTACTGATTCCGAAAGAGCAAAAAAAGTGATGGCTCGACTTTACAAGCCGTTTATGCTCAGCGGAGACAGAATGATTTTCACGGACATTCCTTCTGCTGAAATGATTAAGTATGCAGCAAATTCCATGTTGGCTACACGTATCTCATTTATGAACGACATTGCAAACCTCTGTGAACTTGTAGGAGCTGACGTAAATATGGTTCGTAAAGGTATCGGCAGTGATACTCGTATCGGTCGTAAATTCTTATATCCGGGTTGCGGTTACGGCGGTTCATGTTTTCCTAAAGACGTAAAAGCACTTATAAAGACTGCACAAAAAGCAGGATACGATATGCAAGTTCTTCGCGCCGTTGAAGCCGTAAATGAACGTCAAAAATCTATCTTGTTTGACAAACTAAGTCGCCACTATAGCGGTGAACTTAAAGGAAAGACAATAGCTATGTGGGGATTAAGTTTCAAACCTGAAACTGATGATATGCGCGAAGCGCCGGCACTTGTCCTTATTGACAAACTCACAGCCGCCGGTTGCAAGGTGAAAGTCTATGACCCGATAGCAATGAACGAATGTCGTCGTAGAATCGGTGACAAAGTTGAATACTGTACTGATATGTATGAAGCTGTTGTTGATGCTGACGCCCTACTCCTTGTCACTGAATGGAATCAATTCCGTATGCCGTCACTTCCTGTGCTGAAAAAAGCAATGAACAGTTACCTTATAATTGACGGTAGAAATATTTATGATGCTGAGTACCTTACAGATAACGGCTTTACGTATTACAAAATAGGATAAGCACTAAAAACCTGTCGCAAAATACGCAAAGCCCCCAAAAATCACTTTGGGGGCTTTGATTTAAGACAAAATAAATATATAATTCATCTTTCTATGAGCAAAATTTTAGTAATATCAACAAGTCTGAGAGTCAACAGTAACAGCGAAGTTTTAGCAAATGAATTTGTTCGCGGAGCTAAAGATGCCGGAAACGATGTTGAAGTTCTATCTCTGAAAAAGAAAAGCATCGCATTCTGCCAAGGTTGCCTGACATGCGGAAAACTTGGTCACTGTGTTATCAACGATGATGCAATAGAGATAGCAAAAAAAATGCACGATGCTGATGCTATTTGCTTTGCGACACCTATTTATTATTATGAAATGAGCGGACAGATGAAAACATTGCTTGACCGCTGCAACTCACTTTACTACTCAGACTATCATTTCAGAAATATATATTTGCTGACTTGTGCGGCGGAAGATGAAGAAACCACGCCGGAAAGAGCCGTTTCCGGTCTGTGCGGCTGGATTGACTGCTACGCAAATGCCAAACTTTCCGGAACTGTTTTTGCCGGTGGAGTAAATGCCGGTGGTGATATTAAAAAACATAAATCTCTTCAAGCTGCTTATGAACTTGGAAAAAGCATAAAACCATAATGAAAGATCGTATCATTTCATTTTGCAGGCAACACATTCTCCTCCTCTGCTCATTATTTGTAATGACATTAGGAGTAGCTCTATGTGTAATGTCTATGCTCGGCTCAAGTGTCATAAGCGTACTACCCTACGTTTTTCAGGAAGCAGGAAGTGACGGATTGGTGCCGGACCTTACAATCGTTCCGGATACAATAACCTATAAGTCAATTACTCAAATAGCCGGGTGTACTGTTTTAGCATTCGTAATATCATTGGAAGTCTGGTGCGGAAGCGTTACAATGCCGGGCAAGGCTTGCCGGTAGCCATAAGTCGAGTGGCAAGAAAAGAATTTCACAAGGTATAGTTGGTCATAGATTTTACGCTGATTATCTTGGGCGTTATATGCCTTATTAGGCGACTGACAATGGCATATCATAGGGATTGGTACTTTGTTCGCAATGATTTATGTAGGCATTGCCGTAAAGTTTTTCAGTATTCACCTTTTATGGTTTGACAAAATTCTTGCCTACCGTCCTGGATTTCGCCGTTATATCTTCGGCTTGGCACGGTACATATACCGCAAAAACACAACCGATAAATAAATACTTAAAAAGAAAGAAATATATAATAAACAGATACCTTTTTTCGTTAAAAAGTAAGGTAAATATTTATACAAATGACTTTTTTGAAAAAAATATTGATATTATTGCTCCTCACAGTTTCTATCAACGCCTATGCACAAGACGGAAGCTCTGCATATAACTTCTTGAATATCACGTCTTCAAGCAGAATATACGGACTTGGAGGAGTAAATATCACTACAGTATCCGAAGATATAAGTGTCACAGATCAGAACCCGGCATTAATGGGCAACGAAATGAGTGGTCAAATAGCTTTGAACTATATGAAATACATCGGCAGCAGCAACTTCGCCGGTGCTGTTTACACTCATTCTTCCGGTGACAATGCCGCATGGGCTGCCGGAATTCAATATTTCGGATATGGTTCTATGACAGAAACTGACCAAACAGGTGCAGTACTTGGGACATTCTCCCCTCAAGATATTAATTTCTATGGTGCATATAGCCGTGACCTGAGTTCAAAGGTTCGCGGTGGCTTTAAGGTGAAAGCAATTTACAGTGCATACAATGATTACAACGCTTTAGCACTTGCTACTGACCTTGGCGTAAACTACTACGATGATGAAAAAGACCTGTCATTATCTGCCGTTATAGCTAACTTAGGAGGGCAAGTGAAACGATTTGATGAAAGTTACGATAGATTACCTATTGACGTAAGATTAGGTTGGGCGCAATCTTTCGGAACATTCCCCGTAAGATTTTCAATCACTGCTTGGAACTTAACTAAATGGCACTTACCATATTACGATAACGGTGACGGTTCTACTTCAGACAATCCTACCTTAAAAGACTCTTTCACAAGCAACCTATTCCGCCACCTTATATTTGGCGGGGAAATCACTGCATCAGAGAAAGTTTACTTTTCTTTAGCATACAACTATAAGACCCACACCGATATGAGTACGTATTCCCGCAGTTTCTTATCCGGGTGGAGTCTTGGCGCAGGATTAAACACAAGTAAATTCAGAGTAGGTCTTGCTTTTGCTCAGCCTCACTCCGGAGCAACAACATTTATGCTGAATCTTGGAATTAATCTGAACGACTTTATAAAATAAAAACATATTAACAAGATATAAGAATCAGACATAATGAATAATAAAATAACTATCGCAATAGACGGATATTCTTCTTCAGGTAAAAGCACTATGGCTAAACGCCTCGCTGCTGAAATCGGCTACAGATATATTGATTCCGGTGCTATGTACAGAGCAGTAACACTCTTTGCTATGCAGCACAATATGATTTCACAGAGCGGTACTCCTGATAAAGATAAAATAATCGCCGCCCTACCCGATATTAAAATTAATTTTCAAATTCAAGACGGTACTCAGAGCACTATCCTTAATGGTGTAAACGTAGAAAAAGAGATACGCCAAATGGCTGTATCAAACAATGTTTCTCCAGTTGCTGCTATTCCGGAAGTAAGACATTGCTTAGTGGCTATGCAGCAGGCTTTCGGGAAGGAAAAAGGTATCGTTATGGACGGTAGAGATATTGGCACTACTGTATTTCCGAATGCAGAACTTAAAATATTCGTCAAAGCATCTGCGGAAACTCGCGCTCAAAGAAGATTTAAGGAACTTATTGAGAAAGGTAGCCGGGCATCATACGCTGAAGTGCTTGCTAATGTTGTCCACCGCGACCATTTAGATGAAACTCGTGAGGAAAGTCCTTTACGCCAGGCTGAAGATGCAATTTTACTTGACAACTCAAATATGTCATTGGAAGAGCAAAATGCTTGGATGCTTGAAAGATACAAAGAAGTTTGTTCTAAATAAATCTGTTATTAATTATGGTACCTAACATCGAGATAGATAGTCAGTCAGGCTTTTGCCATGGAGTGGTTACCGCTATCGGTAAAGCTGAAGAAGAACTTGAACGCTCGGGACGTCTATATTGTCTTGGTGACATAGTGCATAACAGTGATGAAGTAGAAAGACTTCGCAAAAAAGGACTGATTACTATCACACACGAACAACTAAAAGATTTACACAATGTTAAGGTTCTGCTTCGCGCTCACGGAGAACCGCCTTCAACCTACGAACTTGCACGCAAAAACAATATCGAAATTATTGATGCCACTTGTCCAGTAGTTTTGAGATTGCAAAAGAGAATTAAAGAAAGTTACGAAACTCGTCCCGACACAGGTAATAAATCTCCTCAGATCGTTATTTACGGAAAGCATGGACATGCCGAGGTCAACGGACTTGTAGGGCAAACTGACGGCAATGCAATAGTAGTACAGGATTTATCTGAAATAGATAAAATAGATTTCAATAAAGACATTGAACTTTATTCTCAGACAACTAAATCACTGGAAGGATATTCTGAAATAATTGAAACTATACAGAAACGTAAGGCTACAGATACTGTATTTCATAGCTATGATACTATTTGCCGACAAGTGGCGAACCGTGTTAATCATCTGAAGGAATTTGCTGCAAACCATGACTTGATTCTGTTCGTATCCGGCATAAAAAGCAGCAATGGCAAAGTGCTTTACAGCCAGTGCAAGAGCATTAATCCTGACACCATATTACTTTCAAATGCCGATGAATTAGAAAAGAATTGGCTTGAAGGTAAAAAGAATATTGGAATTTGTGGCGCTACATCTACTCCTCGTTGGCTTATGGAAGAAATAAAACACAAGTGTTTAACTTATTATACCGATTCAAATGAACTCTAAAATATTATTTTGTCTTTTAATTACTGCTCTTCTTTTCGTGAGCAGTTGTAGCAATTGCTCACGAAAAAATAAAAATATTGACTATAGTGAAATTGATTCTATTGCTAAGGTAGATGCAAAAAATTTCGTTTCTGCTGTTTCCGCAAAACTGACAGAGATGCAAATTGAAGACGAAATATTAAAAATCAAGAGTAAAAACTATTCAATATCTCAAAGTTACAACCCTGATTTTGCAGATAGATACAGCAAGACTTTTAAAGTATCGGTAAAAGAACTTAATGATTCCGCATATAAGTTTTTAGTAGAGTAAACACAAACTAAAATAGTATTTAATGAAGTATTTGAAGGATTTTAGAGTAGTAGAAAACGTTTATATTAACTCTCTCTACTCTCTACTAAAATTAACGCCTGACGATGGTAAACCATTAGCAGATGTCAAACCAGGGCAGTTTGTACAAGTATTAGTTCCCGAATCATCTGCAACATTACTCCGACGCCCCATTTCCATAAATTACGTTGACAAAGCAAACAATGAATTATGGCTACTCGTAAGGCGTGCCGGAAATGCTACAAATATTTTAGCCGACAAGAAAGCAAACAGCTTGATTAATTTGCTATACCCACTTGGCAATGGCTTTACTTGCATATTAAATTCTAATGGCAAAACACTCTTGACCGGTGGTGGTGTAGGCATTGCTCCGCTACTGTACCTGGGTAAAATATTATCCGACAATAATATCGCATTTGAATACCTCATTGGTGCTAAATCAAAAAGTGATTTACTTGAATTGGATTTACTTGAAAAACTTGCAACGGTCAATATTTCTACTGATAATGGCAGTGCAGGAGAAAAAGGCTTAATCACTCAAAATAGTTGCCTTGATAAAAATTGGGCTCGAATATATTGTTGCGGTCCTGCTCCTATGATGAAAGCCATCGCTAAAATAGCGCATCAAAGGAATATTGATTGTGAAGTATCGCTTGAGAATATGATGGCATGCGGATTAGGGGCATGCCTATGTTGTGTGGAAAAGACAGTGAAAGGGAACGTGTGCGTATGCACTGAAGGTCCGATATTTAACATTAAAGACTTGACATGGTAAACATTAGCACTAAAATAGGTGGATTAACTCTCAAAAATCCCGTACTAACAGCTTCAGGGACATTCGGTTACGGTACAGAATATAAAGATTTGGTTGATCTTAATTCTCTGGGAGGTATAATCGTCAAAGGAACCACACTTACCCCCCGAGAAGGAAATGATTATCCACGAATGGCTGAAACTCCGTCAGGAATGTTAAACGCTGTGGGACTTCAGAATAAAGGCGTGGACTATTTCATCAACAATATTTACCCTACTATCTCAAACTATGACACTGAGATTATAGTTAACGTTTCAGGAGCCTCTGTAACCGACTACGTAGCCGTAGCCGAACGCATCTCCGAGCTTGACAAAATCAATGCTATTGAAGTAAACATTTCCTGTCCTAACGTCAAGCAAGGTGGTATGGCTTTCGGCACAACCATAGAAGGAGCATCAGAAATAACTACCGCTATAAGAAATGTTTACCATAAGACTCTTATAGTAAAACTTTCACCGAATGTTACGGATATTGTGTCTATAGCAAAAGCAGTGGAAGATAGCGGAGCTGATTCCGTATCCCTAATTAACACCCTCCTTGGGATGGCTATTGACGTGGAACGCCAAAAACCTGTTTTATCAACGATAACAGGCGGACTTTCAGGACCTGCAGTACGACCAGTTGCAGTAAGAATGGTGTGGCAAGTTGCCAAAGCTGTTAAAATTCCTGTTATAGGACTTGGCGGCATAGCTTCAGGAAGAGATGCTATGGAATTTATTCTTGCCGGAGCAAGTGCTGTGCAAGTAGGAACAGCAAATTTTATATATCCGAATATCACTCTTGAAATCATCAATTACATCAAAGAATATTGCACCCGACATAACGTAAAAGATATTACAGAATTAATCGGTGCAGTGAACAAGTAAATAATGTTTGACAATCAAAACATAAGAAACGGGCAAGGAATGCTTGCTCTTAGCCCCTTATTTATCTTCCTGATAATGTATTTGCTTCTATCTCTCATTATCGGAGACTTCTATAAGATGCCGCTTTCAGTGTCTTTTATCATAGCATCTATTTGGGGTATTATCAGCACAAGAAGTATTCCGTTGCGTGAGCGCATTGAAAAGTTTTCTTCAGGTGCGGCAAACACTGAAGTTATCTATATGGTATGGATATTCATAATGGCTGGAGCATTTGCCACTCTTGCTCAGAAAATCGGAGCAACTGAAGCAACTGTAAACCTGACATTGGAACTTCTTCCCGGTTATTTCTTAATGTCCGGCCTATTCCTGGCATCATGCTTTGTATCAATGTCGGTAGGTACTTCCGTAGGCACTGTCGTTGCATTAACCCCTGTTGCAGTAGGTATAGCCACGGAAACAGGACAATCAATTCCGTTATTCACTGCAATAATAGTAGGTGGAGCATTTTTTGGCGACAATTTATCATTTATATCAGACACAACAATAGCATCAACACGCTCCGTAAACTGCGAGATGAGCGACAAATTCAAAGCAAATATATGGTTGACATTACCTGCTGCTCTTTTCATTTTTGTGATATATATGCTTATTGGCAAAAACGTATCAGCGCCTATGCAATCCGTTGCATCGAACTGGATATTGGTTATCCCGTATTTTGTGGTGATTTTTACAGCAATTATGGGTCTGAACGTTTTGCTTGTATTGACTATGGGAATAACAACGTCAATAGTATTCGGATTGATTTTTACAGACTACTCGATTATAGATATGTTCGGATTTATGGGAAACGGCATTGATTCTGTTGGAAATCTGATTATCGTAACCCTGCTTGCTTCAGGACTTTTAGGTATTATAAAATACAACGGTGGTATAAGTTTTATTTTACAGAAGTTGTCATCAAAAATTTCCGGGAAACGTGGTGCGCAGACAGTAATTTCCATTCTTGTGAGCATAGTCAATATCTGCACTGCAAACAATACGATTGCGATACTTACAGTAGGAGGCATTTCAAAAGAAATTTCTGACAAGTATAATCTTGACAAAAGAAAAACAGCAAGTCTCCTTGACACGTGTTCCTGCGTCACGCAGAGCATATTGCCTTACGGAGCGCAAGTACTTATGGCTGCATCACTTGCAGGAATATCACCTCTCTTGATAATTCCACATCTATATTACCCTTTTGCACTTGGATTTATGGTGATATTATCCATCATTTTCCAATTTCCCAAAAGGCATAGATAGAAAATAAATTTCACTTTTTAGCTTTCTTGAAAAGACGGTCAATAAGATCCGGTCTGTGAAGTTTGTGAAGCGACTTTATAATATCTCCACGGTACGCCTTATCGTACCAGAAGAAATATTTTCTCTGTGCCAATTTTTCCTCGGACCGTCTTGGAGTAAACACCTTTTCAAGCGTGTAAGGGTGATATCCGGTGTAATATATTTCTGTTGACACTGTCATCGGCGTAGGCGTAAAATCCTGCACCTGTTCAAGATGGAAATTCAAGTCTCGTGTTTCACAAGCGAGCAGTGCCATATCTATCTCCGTACAGCCCGGATGAGATGATATAAAATACGGAATTAACTGCTGATTTAAGCCATATTTGCGATCCACACGGTGGAATATATCATTAAACTTATGGAACAACTTAAATGATGGCTTTCGCATAATGCTCAGCACATGGTCCTCAGTATGTTCCGGAGCTACTTTTAATCTTCCGGATACGTGTTTTGCAATCAGTTCCTCAACGTATTTTCTATTTATCGCATCTATTTTTTCATTGCCTGTTTCATGCATGGCAAGGTCATAACGTATTCCGCTGCCAATAGTGGATTTTTTCACTTGCGGAAGTGCATCTACCGCCGAATATATATCCAAGAGGTACGTGTGATTTGTATCCAAATTAGGGCAAACTATCGGATTTAAGCAAGATGGTTTAAGACATTTTTTACATATTTCCTTATTTTTTCCACCCATTCTGTACATATTCGCAGACGGTCCGCCAAGGTCTGTAATATATCCCTTAAAATCCGGAAGTTGCACCACTTTCTTTGCCTCTTTCATTATTGACTCTTTACTTCTTGACGCTATAAACTTACCCTGGTGGGCTGATATCGTACAGAAAGCGCAACCGCCAAAGCAACCGCGGTGCATATTGATAGAAAATTTTATCATATCATATGCGGGAATACGTTTTCCCTTGTATCTCGGGTGAGGGACACGAGTGTATGGCAAGTCAAATGACGCATCTATTTCGCCTGTTGTCATAGCAGGAAACATCGGATTAACTTTAACAACCTTATTTTTATACTGTTGCCACATAGTCTTTCCGCCTTCCATTCTATTTGATTCTTGCTCAATATGCTTAAAATTTTCCGCTTGATTTCTTTTCTCCTTAAGGCAGTCTTCAAACGAGTGTAACACAATATCCCCTTCAGGAATAGTAACGGTATCAATGTTAAGCAACATTGCCGTCTGTTTAATATCTTTTATCTCGGATATTTTTTCTCCTGAATCAAGGCGATTGGCAAGTTCAATGATAGGCTTTTCGCCCATACCGTAAATAAGCATATCTGCCGGGGAATCCACAAGAATTGACGGACGCAGCCTATCTTGCCAATAATCGTAATGTGATAATCGTCTCATTGAAGCCTCAATACCGCCGATAACTATAGGAGCATCAGGATATAGTTTGCGTAGTATTTCGGAATATACAATAGTGGGATAATCCGGACGCATTCCGTGACGTCCGTCCGGAGTATATGCATCATCACTTCGGCGGCGACGATTTGCGGTATAATGATTCACCATCGAGTCCATAGCTCCGGCTGTCACACCGAAAAACAATCGTGGCTGTCCGAACTTTCTGAAATCTCTCAAGTCATCTTGCCAGTTAGGCTGTGGCACAATAGCTACTTTATATCTATATGCTTGCAGAATCCTGCCTATTACGGCTGCGGCAAAAGAAGGGTGGTCAACGTAAGCATCTCCCGTAAAGAGTACCACATCAACACTCTCCCACCCCAATGCCTTCATTTCCTTTACAGACGTAGGGAGAAAATCAGTTAACTTATATTGATTTTGCATATTCTTCAAGTTTAATAATTTCATCACGCAGGCGTGCCGCCTCCATAAATTCCATATCCCTCGCAGCGGCAGTCATTTGACTACGCAGATTTTCTATATATGATTCCAACTGCTTTGCACTCATATACGGGATTATAGGGTCTGCTGCAATATTTGCAGTTGCTTCAGCATCGTCTTCGTATGCAACACGAGTATGAGTTTTTTTCGTTTCGGAATTTATGGTCTGCTTAGTAGCTTTTTCATTAGTGAGTACCGAACCATGACTCTTAACAATTGCTTTCGGTGTTATTCCATGTTCCTCATTATATCTGAGTTGCGCCTCGCGACGACGTGCAGTGTCGTCAATCGTTCTCTGCATACTATCCGTTATCGTATCAGCATACATGATAACAAGTCCATTCAAATTTCTTGCTGCACGACCTGCGGTTTGGGTTAATGAACGGTGTGAACGCAAGAATCCTTCTTTATCCGCATCAAGAATTGCCACAAGTGAAACTTCCGGCAAATCAAGACCTTCACGAAGAAGATTTACACCTACAAGAACATCAAATTCTCCTGCTCGTAAAGCATCTATAATCGCTATACGGTCAAGCGACTTGACATCGGAGTGAATATACGCAGACTTAATATCAAGTTTTAGCAGATAGTCATTTAGTTCCTCCGCCATACGCTTTGTCAAAGTTACCACCAGTACTCTCTCATGCTTTTCAATTCGCTGCCTTATTTGTTCAAGCAAGTCATCAATTTGTCCTTGTGACGGTTTTACCACAATCTGTGGATCAAGGAGACCTGTAGGACGGATTATCTGCTCTACTACGACACCCTCACTCTCACGTATTTCAAAATCTGCAGGAGTTGCACTGACATATATCACTTGATTAGTCAAGCCTTGCCATTCATCAAATTTCAGAGGACGATTATCCAAGGCGGCAGCCAATCGGAAACCATATTCCACAAGGTTCGTTTTACGAGCAAGGTCACCGCCGTACATGGCACGGATTTGCGGCACAGTAACGTGACTCTCATCGATTATTGTCAAATAGTCCTTGGGGAAATAGTCAAGCAAACAGAAAGGACGAGTTCCGGGCTTTCTGCCGTCAAAGTACCTACTGTAATTTTCTACGCCGGAACAGTGTCCTGTCTCTCTTATCATTTCCACATCGTACGTGACACGCTCGTACAATCTCTTTGCCTCCAAATCCTTACCTTCATCGTAGAAGGACTGCACTTGCTTACCGAGATCTATCTCTATTTCACCAATAGCAACGCCAAGTCGCTCGGGAGAAGTCACAAAAAGATTTGCAGGATAAATCTTGAAAGAATCATGGTTCCCAAGTGATATAAAGTCCGTAGGGTGTAAAGTAGTTATAGATTCAATTTCATCTCCCCAAAAAGTTACTCTGATAAGTATTTCCTCGTAAGCAAGTGAAATATCCACTGTGTCACCCTTTACCCTGAATGTTCCACGGCTGAGTTCATTCTCGTTTCTGCTATACAATGCCTCAGTCAGACGCCTCATCAAAGTGTTTCTCGTAATCTTTTGACCGACTTTGATTTCTATCACGTTACTATCAAAATCCGCCGGATTACCGATACCGTAAAGGCACGATACAGATGACACCACTATCACATCTCTACGACCGGATAGTAACGCCGAAATTGTTGCCAACCTCAACCTGTCGATTTCTTGATTTATCATCAAGTCTTTTTCAATATACTTGTCTTGCGACGGGATATATGCTTCCGGCTGATAATAGTCGTAGTATGATATAAAGTATTGCACGGAATTCTCGGGGAAAAAGCCTTTTAACTCGCTGTACAACTGTGCTGCAAGTGTTTTATTATGGCTCAATACAAGTGTAGGACGTCCTGACTGAGCAATCACATTTGCCATAGTAAACGTTTTTCCACTGCCTGTAACGCCTAATAATGTCTGCGCCTTCAATCCTTCCTTTATTCCGCTGACCAAACTTGCTACCGCTTGTGGTTGGTCACCCGTAGGAGAATAATCTGATTTGAGAATAAATTCCATTTTTGCTTAACTTTATTTCAAACTACAAATTTAACAAAACTAATTCACATTTCAATCATTAACCATTACAATATTATTATTAACTTTGTAAACAACATATAATCAAGACATAGACTTATGAATGAAGACAGTTTAAGCCAAATGTATCTCAAAGATACCGCGTTTCAGGACTTAATGCAACGAAGAATTTTTAACGTACTCCTCATCGCCTCTCCTTACGATGCTTTCATTATGGAAGAAGACGGGCGCGTTGAAGAACAACTGTATTTTGAATACGTGGCACTTAACCTTAGTTCACCTCCTCGAGTAACTCGTGTAGCACACATTTCAGATGCACTTCATGCGCTATCTTTAAAACACTATGACTTGATTATTGCAATGCCCGGTAGCGATATATCCGAAACTTTTACCGTTGCAAAAGATATTAAAGCTGCGCACCCTAACATTCCTTTCGTTGTACTTACTCCTTTTTCGAAAGAAGTTTCACGCAGATTATCCACGGAAGATTTATCCGCAGTGGACTACGTATTTTCATGGCTTGGAAACGTTGACTTACTTCTTGCGATAATAAAACTGCTTGAGGACAAGATGAATGCTGAAAATGATATTAACAACGTTGGAGTTCAAATGATTTTACTCGTAGAGGACTCCATACGTTTTTACTCATCTATTCTTCCTCACATTTACAAATTTTTATTAAAACAATCGCAAGTATTTTCCACAGAAGCACTGAACGAACACGAACGTATGCTCCGTATGCGCGGAAGGCCGAAGGTTATGCTTGCAAGAAATTACGAAGAGGCTTTATCTCTCTACGAAAAATACGGTGATAATATGCTTGGTGTCATCAGTGATGTCTCATTTAAGCACCACGATGTCAAAGACCCGCTCGCCGGCATAAAACTCGCCGAATTTATGAGATCTCAAGATCCGTATCTGCCTATAATCGTTGAATCAACGGAACTTGAGAATAAAAAGTATATGAATCGTTTTGACGGTATCTTTATTGACAAAAACAGTAAAAAACTTTCCGTAGATTTAGGAAAGGCTATTATGGAAAACTTTGGTTTCGGTGATTTTGTCATGAGGGATCCGGATACAGGAAAGGAAATAATGCGTATCAGAAACCTTAAGGATATGCAGAAAAACGTCTTCAACATTCCGGATAAAACGCTCTTTTACCACGCATCAAGGAATGATATTTCAAGGTGGCTTTATTCTCGCGCTATGTTCCCGATTGCCGATGTTATCAAAGGGCATAGGTTTAAGTCAATAGAAGAATCACCAAAGGTCAAACAACTCTTTTTTGACTTGATTGTCAAATACAGAAAAATGAAAAACCGCGGTGTTGTTGCGATTTTCCAAAAAGATAGATTTGACGACTATTCGAATTTTGCTCGTATAGGACAAGGCTCACTTGGCGGCAAAGGACGCGGATTGGCTTTTATTGACTCCATTATCAAGAAACACCCTATCTGTGACAATTTCGGTGGCATAACAATTTCCATTCCACGTACAGTAGTTTTGTGTACGGATATTTTTGATGAATTTATGTCTGTCAACGATTTGTACCCCATCGCATTGAGCAACGTAAGCGATGAAGAAATACTGCAGCACTTTCTTCAGGCAAAATTACCGGAAAGACTTATTGAAGACTTTCTTGCTCTGTTTGACGTAATACACACACCTCTTGCCATAAGAAGCTCCAGCCTGCTCGAAGATTCTCATTATCAGCCATTTGCAGGTATATATTCCACATATATGATACCTAACGTAGATGACAAGCACACTATGCTTCAGATGCTTGGAGATGCCATCAAAAGTGTTTACGCTTCAGTGTTCTACGCTGATTCTAAAGCATATATGACAGCCACAAGCAACGTCATTGACCAGGAAAAAATGGCGGTTATTATCCAAGAAGTTGTAGGCAAAGAAATTGATGGATACTATTTCCCTTCTTTTTCCGGTGTAGGTCGTTCGCTGAACTATTACCCTATAGGTGAAGAACAGACTGAAGATGGCGTGGCGGAGATAGCAGTAGGACTGGGAAAATACATCGTTGATGGTAATTTAAGTCTGCGTTTTTCACCCAAACACCCTAACAAAATATTACAAACATCTACTCTTGACCTTGCTTTAAGAGATACACAACGCCAATTCTATGCGCTTGACATGAAGAGCATTGCACAAGGGGGATTTTCAGTAAACGACGGATTCAACATTTTCAAGGCTTCTGTTCAAGATTTCGGGAAAAACGGTCATCTCAAGTATATGGTATCAACTTACGACCCTTACGACCAATACATCAGAGATTCCGACATCGGTCCGGGCAGGAGAATAGTCACTTTTGCAAATGTATTGCAGCATGACACCTACCCTCTCGCTAAGGCTGTTGAGTTTATGCTCTCCGAAGGACAAAGAGAGATGCAACGCCCTGTAGAAATTGAATTTGCAGGAATGATAAATATTAACGGAGACACAAAGGGTAAACTGTACTGGCTCCAAATCCGTCCGATTATTGACAAAAAAGAAATCGTTGATAACTCTATACTTGAAATCCCGAATGAACACTTAATTCTCAAAAGTAACACTTCACTCGGACATGGAAATATTGAGGGTGTCAACACTATTATTTACGTAAGACCGCAAAATTTCAACTCACTTAATACACCTGACATAGCACGTGAATTAAGCGAAATAAACAAGACTTTCGCTGCTAAAGACGAATTTTATATTCTTATAGGTCCGGGACGCTGGGGTTCAAGTGATAATTCGCTCGGGATACCCGTGAAATGGCCTGATATATGTAATGCAAAACTTATTTGCGAATCTTCTTTATCAGGCTACAGAATTGAACCGAGTCAAGGTACTCACTTTTTCCAAAATCTAACATCGTTCGGTGTGGGTTATTTTACAATCAATCCATGGTCTGAGGACGGCATTTACGACCTTCAGTATTTGGATTCTCAACCGGCTGAATATGAATCCGATAATATAAGAATTGTAAGATTTCCGTCACCACTTTTTATCGGACTGAACGGAAGAAAAGGCGTCGGAGTTGTTATGAAACCTGATTTTAACATTAAATCAAACGACAATTCTCAAGACTTGACACAAGAAAATAATTAATCATGAAAAGTTTTTTATCCGGCATATTACTATTATCCTCGCTAATGCTCGTTTCATGCTCAAGCAAGCGCAGCATAGCTTTTTCAAATGAAAATTGGCATTTCAGTTTTGATTCAGGGAATATTGTCAACTCCGATTCTACTCTCCAATTTTCTTTTGAAGACCATATTTTAGACCCTACTGCAACTCTTATTTCATGCAGAGATTCGCTTGATAAATATCCCGGAGCTGAATCGTATATCCATAAGATATTAAGCACTTGCAAACTTAATAATTGCACAGTCTTTTTCTTTTCACCTATTGAAAAAATTATGTGGGTTGAATTACCAGACGGCTATATTGACATCAAACCTCAGGCTATTTCTTACAACCTCACTGATGAAAAGCCCGGCACTACTTGGATTTGGGACGATGACTCTTTTGACGGAAATCGCAAACCCGCTGAAATATACTCCAACACTTTCATTAATAAAAATTTATGCGCATTAATAGTTGTGGATAAACTTGATTATGGCTGCAAACGTATGGCTTGTCTGCATATATATCAAAGTACAAATAAGATTTCCGAATCACTAAAATTTCAGCCTTGGCATTGGACTTGTAAGGGTAACCTTTTAAGCCACAAGTATTCCGACATTCTCGCAAACTGGATAGATTCGCGAAGAGAAACAATCTTCAAAAATTACAGATTAGGCAAGCAAACTGATTACCGCAGAAATATCAATGCAATCCGCACAGAACTGAAAGATATTCTTCGCGCTGACCAAGAACCGAGAAATCTGATTGTAAAAGCTTGGAAAGAACACCCTAATGACACGCTTCTTCATCAAAGCATCGCAAGACAAATATTGCACAACGACAGCTTAAATCTATGCCGCGTCTGTGAAATACTTGACAATTACCCACTTGACTTTGGCGAAGAAAATGAGATAATCTGGGCTGTAATTCAGCATAGTAACTTGGATTTACAGCAAAAATATTTACCTCGATTTATCGTAGCTGCTGAGGAACACAAACTTAAAGGAGAATTAGTAGCGGTAATGCAGGATAGAATTGCTTGTTGGTCCGGAAAAGCACAGATTTATGGTTCGCAAGGAAGTATTAACGAAAACGGCATATTTATTCCCGCTCCTATCGAAGATGATGAAAACGTGGATTCTCGCAGAGCTGCTATGGGTATGATTCCACTTCAGGAATACATACAAATAATGTCTAATCAGTAGAATTACAGGTCTTTACGAATCCTAAAATATACCTATGCCAGAATAATTTCATTTTGAAGAAACGTGAGTCCTCATTGACTTTTGAGACGTACAGCCAAGTAGGATCATTGTAATCAATATTCCATGACTCCATATCTTCCAAACGGAATGTGGGCTTGTAGTACCTCACCTTATAACGTCTTTTCCCGGACTTATCGTACGTTTTCCATGTCATCGCATAAGTATATACCCTATTAATTTCATTAAGAAGTAACGGGGACACCACTTTTATCCCCATAAGAAACTTAAGTTCTTCAAGGTTAAACCATTCAAGGCTCTTTTCTTCATCAATTTTCAGATCTCCATGAATAAAGACTGCATAGTGGAAAACATTTGCGATAGTCTTAAAATCAGAATTTTGATATAAAAATCTGATCTTCACATTTTTGTAATCAGATAAGTTTGAAAAAATACCATTTACTTCAAGCTCGGATATCGAATTGTGGTACGGGATTTCAGTTTTCACCGGAGTATCGAAAAAGATATCCCCGTTCTTAATACATATTTTATTACCGTGTACCAGCAAAAACCGAACCTTAGTAGATATTACACAGTCATCGCTACATAAGTATCTCTTTAAAGCATAATATCTGAAAGTGAAGAATATAACTGACGAACCGAATATCGTGACAGGAAGCCACACGTATATATATATATCAAGCGAATTAAAATTTGTGTTTACGTAGAACTTAAAGTAAAACACCCATTCAATTACAGTCAACACTATTGATATATATACGATTAAATCTGTTTGTAACGTTGCCTCTTTATAGTAAATTCTACTCAAGAGACTTCGTTCCGATGACATTCCAAGCCGAGAAAGGCAATCTTGACAAAAAGCGCATTTTCTCTTTTTGTATTTCAACCATACAGTCAAGATGAGTGCAAATGGCGCGAAAAACAACACCGGCATTTTAGGCAAACTATAATTATATGGCTGTCCGCTAATCTCCGTTATATAATTCTGCCCGATAATGTTCAACACAAAAATAAATACCACAGTGAGTGCCAATATCAGTTCTATAAGGTAAGGCACAATCATGCAATACTTGGAATTATCTCGTCTGTTTACAAAAATCACAGTATGAGCAAAGCACAATATGAAAAATGAACTGACTACAGTAAACACATCACCGTACATAGGTGCTGCTATAAATAGCAGCATCACAACACCAAAAGGAATACACCAATTCAGCCATAGATTCCATACTCCTTTTGACAGCGTTTCACATTGTGCCTTGGATTTCATTACAAGTTTTTATCAAAGAATTTCATCATTGCAGCATATACCTGAGCTCTTGAATTACAACCGTAGATTGAATGATTCATATTAGGGAACATTAGCACACTGCAAAGTTTATCTTTTGCTTGAAGTGATGAGACATATTCAATAGTATTTGCCGGGTGGACATTGTCATCTGATGTTCCGTACATAATAAGCAACTCCACATCACCAAGATTTTTAGTGAAATTCAATGGCGCAGCACTATTGTATCCCTCTTCATTTTGCTGAGGTGTAGTCATATATCTCTCTGTATAAATTGAGTCGTATAGTCTCCAATCAGTAACCGGAGCTATTGCCACCGCTGCTTTGAAGATATTCCCCGGAGTGGAAATTGCCATCAGTGTTTCATAGCCGCCGTAGCTCCAACCGGTTATACCGATTCTATTTTCATCAACGTACGGTAAAGTTGCCAAGTACTTTGACGCTGCTACCTGGTCGGCTGATTCAAGTTGTCCGAGGTTTTTATATACGCTCGTCTCAAAATCTCGTTCACGTCCACCGGTTCCATGACCGTCAACACAAAATACGATATACCCCTTTTCTGCAGCATACTGTTGCCAATCTATGCCCCACTTATTCAAGACCTGCTGGGAAGAAGGACCACTATACTGATGCATAATCACAGGATACTTCTTATTAGCTGAAAAGTTCGCAGGCTTAATAATGTAAGCATTAAGAGACTCGCCCCCACAGTTAATTGTTATAAATTCTTTCTGTGGCACCCCCCGGTATTTAGCAGCTATTGAAGAGTTTTCCTCAAGTGTTCTTATTGATTTATTCTTCAACGTTGAATACATGGAATACACAGGAGGAGTGTTAATATCACTTGAACACATCACGTAGTAGTCCATCGTAGGATTAAACACCGCTGACGATGTACCGTTTTCAGCACTTAGATTAAGTACTTTCCCCGTCTTTTTATCAAGTTTGTTCAACACTCTGTTTATAGCACCGTTACACGTTGATTGAAAATATATATTACCGAACTTATCTGCTCCATAATAGTCCGTAACATTGTATTTACCCGACGTTAGTTGTCCCATAAGTGCGCCTGCGTACGAATACTTGTACAGATGATAGTAGCCGGAACGAGGTGATGAAATCACAAATCCATCTGACTCGTAGTGAATATCAGTATATGTATTTTCATTTATCCATGCAGCATCTTCCTCAATAAGTAAAGTTTTAACCACCGTAGATTTAGGATTTACGCTATAAATAGTAAGTTTGTTTTGATCTCGATTCAGTGTTGAGACAATCAGCTTATCACTATTAGGAGCATATTGTATTCGCGGAATATATTCAAGACTTGAATCTTCTATTTTAACAGTCTTATTTTTTCTCGTATCAATATCATAACTGTGAAGAGTCACCACCGAATTTTGTTCTCCGGCTACAGGATATTTATACGTTAATGCACCGGGATACAGCTTATTCTCTTCAACAGGTCTGCAGTAACTTGAATACACCGGAAGTGTATATGTACGTACATTACTTTCATCGTATTTAAGATAAGCCAACGTAGTATTATCAGGCGACCACGACATAGAGCACACTGTAGCAAATTCCTCTTCATATACCCAATCCGGGACACCATTAATAATATTATTCTTAGAACCGTCTGAAGTAACTGCAACCTCTGTGTTATAGATTAATTTTTTAAGATAGATATTATTATCTGCCACAAAAGCTACCATTAAGCCGTCATGTGAGAAAATCGGCATTTGTTGGCGACGGTGGTCTGTTGAAAGCGGTAATAAAATATTTCTCTTTACTTCAAACACGTAGTACTCAGCTGTAAAAGATCTGCGATAAATGTATTCTGCATTACGGTAAACAAGAATACGTGACGCATCATCACTTAGGATAAAACCGGACATGTCCGGTATCGTTGTTTCTCTCGTATGAGTCACATCAAGGACTGTGGAGATAAATTTGCCGGTTGCAGTCTCGTACTTGTTTATTGCCTTACCATCTTCACTAAGTTGTAAATACGATTGACCGTCAGGCATATATGTATATTCGCAAGGCACATTAGTGACATTCTGCGGAAATACGTACGATGCGATATTGTCAATAAGAAATTTATCTCTCGGTGTTGCAGCAAAGGCGGAAACCGCAAAAGATGAAATAGTTGTTAATAGTATCGCTTTTGTAATTTTCATATCAAAAATAATTAAAAAGACGGAACACAGCGTTGTAAAAAACAATACTGTGCCTCCTGTTATTATAAGTCAAAAAATAAGGAAAAAGTTCACTACCAATCAATACTTAATTGCCCCTCGTCATTGTGTACAACTCTTTTTGTAGTAGTATTTAATAGTTGAGGTTTATCAGCATCGGTTGCTTCACTCTTTTTAAGTTCTTCCTCCGTAGGACAAGGTGATAACCAATCAGTATTGTCAAGAGTCTCATCTATAGCGGAAATCTTAGGCATATCCGAATCCTCGGAATGGAAAGTATCCGAAACTATCACATCTTCGTCCTTAATAACATCTTCATGCACAACCTCCACTTGCGGTTTGCTCTTTAATTCAGCTATTTCCTGCCTTAATTCCGCTTCGGATTGTGCATGGGCAATAAGATTCTGTTCTATAGTTTTCTTGAGAGAAGTAATTTCCTGTTCGAGTGAACCCTTTTGAGAAGATAATTCTGCAATTTTAGCATCTTTCTTTTCCTTGACACTTTCGAATTGCTCCACCATCTGTTGGATTTCATCTAATACAGACAAATTTTCATGAGCCTCGGCAAGTTCATTTTGAGTAGCCTGAAGTTGTTCATTAGAAAGAGAAAGTTTATTCTCCAAGTCAGCAATAGTGCTTTCTGCTTTTTCAAGATGGTCACTTTGCGATTTTGAATCAATGATAAAACCATTAATACGCTCTTGAAGTTCAAGACATTCTTTCTTTTTGAGTTCAAGTTCTTTCTTGGCATTAGCGGCAATCTGATTGAAGTCAGTAACCATTTGGTCTGCCATTCCGGTTTTCGTTTCATATTGCTGAATTTTCAATGTTAATGAAGAAATATCCTCCTTCAAAATATTATTTTCAGCAATCACTGTTTCATTATCGGACTTAAGTTTTGCATTTTCAACCTGTAAAACATTTTTCTCATCACCAATCAGGTCACGAGCCTCTCTAAGTTTTTCATTTTCATCTTGTAAAGTAGATTTTTCATCACTTACACGCTTACAATTTTCCTTAATCTCTTTATTTTCATTTTTGACAGCAAGAAGTTCGGTTTTCAAAACACTGTTTTCTGACTCTATCTCCTCTACTCTGTGCTTTAAGGCACTTATTTCGTCAGCGTAACTTTCATTACTCTCAACGGGTATCGTTTGAGCATTGGCTTGTTCAAGTTGTACCTTCAAGTTTGCGATTTCAGTATTAAGGGCTTCAATATCGTTTTCTTGTACGCTGCAAACTTTAATCTTATTTATAAGACTTCTATTTTCAAGCTGGAGTTGCTCTCGATCAGCCTCAAGTTTCGAAATTTGATTTTCCAAATCGTGGACTTTTTCAGCAAAAGCACGTTTTTGTCTTTCCGCACTGAGTTGCAGATTCTTAACTTCAGAAATACGATCTTCACTTTTTTTCTCTTTTTCTTGCAGTTCAGAAACCTGCTGAAGAATCTTATCCCTGTCGGTTTTCCAATTTTTGCGAGTATCTTCAGCGATTTGCTTGGATAATTGTGAGATATAGTCTTTAACTGACTCGTCAAGAGTATCATAAAGATATTTTCTCTGAGCAGCAGGATCTACAGATGATGACAAGAATGTAGGAAGTGACTTATTGAACACTTCTATCACATGGTCAAAAATTGCATCAAACGGGATTTGAACATCATTTTTAGCAGTCACTTCCTCTTGAGGAATCTCTACATTAGGCTTGATGACCGGAGTATCTTCACTTGCAGTTCCTTTTCTTGGAATGACAGTAGCGTCTTCACCAAATTCTTCCTCAAAATCGTCATCGCCAAATCCAAAAAGTCGCTTTACAGAGTTAAAAAAAGACATAATTCGTCAGTATTTATTTGTTGTGAGAGTTTATCTCACAAAGTTAATAAATTTTATCAAATCACAGGCAATGTAAAATACTTATTTTGGAATAGGCACAAAAAAATTCCGAACTTTTGTCCGGAATTTCACCTATTTACAAATACTTTATGCGAAAATTTTGCTTTCTATCTTGGTAACATCGTCCTTCAACTGCTTTTCATGCGGCAATCTGTCTTCAATATTTTTGCACGCATAGAGAACAGTGGCATGAGTTCGTGACAATCTGGTGCCTATAGCAGTCAGCGGCATCTTAGCATGTTTCTTAGCAAGATACATCACCATTTGTCTTGCATCAGATATTTCTCTCTTGCGAGACTTGGTGTAAATATCATCAGCATCAATACCGTAATAATTGCTGACCTCCTGAGTTATCATTTCAAAATTCACTTGTTTTTGGGTCATCTTAAATGAATTTTGAATTACACTTCTCGCCAAGTCAATAGTAATATCCACATTCAATATCGTGGCATGAGCGACGAGTGACACCATCACGCCTTCAAGTTCACGTATGCTATCCGTTACATTGGAAGCAATATAGTCAAGAACTTCCTCATTAATTGAAAGACCATCGTTCTGGGCTTTCATCGTAAGTACTTCTTTACGTAACTCAAAGTCAGGACGTTCAAGCTTTACAGTCATACCCCACTTGAATCTCGTAAGCATTCTTTCAGACATTCCCTTCATCTGTGACTGAGGGCAATCGCTTGAAATGATTATCTGCTTGCCGTTAAGCTGCAAATGGTTAAATATGTGGAAAAATGTATTCTGTGTACGTTCCTTACCTATCAAGTCCTGAATATCATCAATAATCAAGCAGTCAATACTTTGGTAGAAATTAATAAAGTTATTAATATCTCCATTGTGTGCTGCTGTCGTGAACTGACTTTCAAATAGACGAGCTGTAACGTACAATACTCTCAAATCCGGATTGTTCTCCTTGAGTCTTATACCAATAGCATGCATCAGGTGAGTCTTACCCACACCGGAAGGTCCGATGATAAAAAGCGGGTTGAATGTCTTACACTTGGGATCATTACCTATGGCTTCACCAATAGATAATGCGACCTTATTGGACATACTTCCGCAATAATTCTCAAAATTATATCGAGGATTAAGTTGGGAATCAAAATTAGTTTGTACTGCAGTTACTGCAGGATTAGCCGGAGGGAGGTTTGGTTTAATAGCACCTGATGGATTTTCACTACGTACTACAACATTCGTTGTCGGCTCATTATTAACTTGGTTGTAACAATAGTACAACTTGGTATTAGGGCCATATACACGGTGAATAACTTTTCCAAGTAAATCACGATACTTCTCCTCTATATGCTCTGCAAAATAAGAAGATGGTACCTGAAGTCGCAAGTTGCCTTCGCTGAAGCCCATAGAGGTAACCGGTTCAAACCAAGATTTGAACTGCTCCGGGGATAGGTTATCTTTGATGATGCGAAGACACTCCTCCCACATTTGTATGTGGTTACTTGTCATTATGTGATAATTTTCGTTAACTTTTCAAGTACAAAATTGATGATAATTTTTTGAAAAAACAAAGGTGAAAAATTTTGTTTTTAAAAATATTTTACAACTATACTGTATTTCAGTCACTTAGGCATTTTTTCTTTTTCAACACAAGCAACAGCGCACCTGACATTTAATAATCTCTTATTAATCAGCAAATTACGCCTCACAATAAATGTATTTAACAATTGGATTTTAACTTTAACTAACGATAAAAAAGAAGGCTAAATCACCGCATACAAACGATTACGAAGATTTAGCCCTAAAATTCCTTATTTAGAATAATTCTAAATAGCATTTTCTAAGCTTTAGTCATAAATATCTTACAGCAACTTAATGTTTATATACCTTTTCGGACTCTTCTTAATATCTACGAACAATGAATCAAGGCTCTTAACAGTGTTGTTTAGATTGTTATACAGTTCAGGATCCTTCATCAAAAGTCCTAATGTAGAATTAGGATTATTAAGTTCTTGAGTCAATATTCTCAGATTTTCAGTTGTCTGCTGAATGTTTTTAAGAGTAGAGTCAAGCGGACAAGATTTTAAATCTTCCGATACCTCTGCAAGATTTCCCGTAAGTCTGTTAACATTATCAACAGTGGAATTTACTCCGGTCATCAACACAGGTAATGACTTGACTGACTTATTAAGACTATTAGTTGATGCCTCAAGATTCGCAGTAATGGCATCTAATCGTTTCACTGATGCTATAACAGCCGGGTCTGATACCAACTTATTTATTGAAGTGAGCAATGAATCCACTTTCGGGAAAATCTCTGCGATATTTGGCATCAAGTCCTTTGATACAGAATCCATCAAGCCGCTTGCTGTTTCCGATTCCACTTCAGAACCTACCGGATAAAACTCTTTATTTGCAGTAAGCTCAAGCTGAACAGTAGCAGTACCGAGCATATCACATACTATAACAGCCTTACTCCCTACCGGTAACTTCAATTCCTTATCAAGGCTAAGTTCTACAGCCACATGTCCGGGATTATCGTACTGATATTCTATTGAGCGGACCAATCCTACTTTAAATCCATTAAGTGTCACAGGAGCTGATACCGCAAGTCCGTTTACGTTTGTATAAGTTGCCGTGTAATAATTAGCAGGCTTGAATACGTTTACTCCTTTCAAAAAGTCTATACCTAAGAATAGCAGGCATAGAGCTACAATAACGCAGATACTGATTGTGATTTCTTTCTTTATTTTCATGATTTGATATTTTATTCTTTACTTTAAGTTTTTTTTTATTTTTCAATTTTATCACTATCATTACCAAACTCCACACCATCAAGCTTTGAAATATAATCGCGGAATTTGATAATACTATTGTACAGCGCATCAGCCAGTTTTTCTTGACCTTCATCAGATGTAAGAAATTCTCTTGTTTCCTTATTACTTATAAAATCAAGCTCAACTATTATTGACGGCGGAATTGTCATTCGCAACACAGCCAAATCTCGATTAGGCACTTGAACAAATCCGCTATGCAATATTTTTCTTCCGGCAGTCTGTGATAATTCTTCTATAACATACTCCGACATCTTAAGACTTCTGTCAAAATTCTCAAGACGCTCTATTCTCGTTATCTCATCGTACTTTACGTCAAGGTCCGCCATTTGCTTTTCGTTCATCACAACTACTGAAGCTCCGTAAGTTGCTGAATTTTTAACGGAATTACAATGAATAGACATAAACAAGTTCGCATTAATATCATTTGCCGTATTTGCTCTGGTTGTAAATGACACATCAACGTCCTTATTTCTTGTAAGAATAGCTGTAATACCATTATTTTCAGCCTTTAATTTATTATACAGCAACTTTGAAACGGCAAAATTAATTTGTTTTTCAAAGACAACAGGTCGTCTTGCAGGATATACCGCACCCGGTTTATCTCCACCATGACCGGGATCTATCACCACTACAAAGTTTTTAGCGGCAACTTCTACCGTCACAAGACATAGCAAAGTCAATAGTACAATATGCAGTATTACACTTTTTTTAAACATTTCATTACCGTTTATTTTGCAAATGTACGAATTTAAGGTCAATTTTTCGTTTATTCAACGCATTTTTATTCCTTTTTGACTAAACATATAGTAATTATTACCAAAAATGCTGCATTTATTACATACTGAAAAGGGGTACCTTCTTCACAAGAAAGCACCCCTTCAACATTATGAAAACACTTAATTTACTATTTTTCTTCACCCATCAGGATTTCAAGCATCTTGATTGCTGATACCGGAATACGAGTACCCGGACCAAAGATTGCAGCTACACCTGCTTTGTAAAGGAAGTCATAGTCCTGTGCCGGAATTACACCGCCGGCTACTACCATGATATCTTCACGACCAAGTTTTTTGAGTTCTGCAATCACTTGTGGTACAAGAGTCTTATGACCTGCTGCGAGTGATGAAACGCCGAGAATGTGAACGTCATTTTCTACTGCTTGACGAGCAGCTTCTGCCGGAGTTTGGAACAACGGTCCCATATCCACGTCAAAGCCACAGTCTGCATAACCTGTTGCAACTACTTTTGCACCACGGTCGTGACCGTCTTGACCCATCTTAGCTATCATAATACGAGGTTGACGTCCTTCTTTCTTAACAAATTCCTCGCACATCTTTTGTGCTTTAATGAAGTCAGGGTCTTGTTTTGTTTCGCTTGAATACACGCCTGAAATAGTTCTGATTACTGCTTTATAACGACCTACTACCTCTTCGCAAGCATCTGAGATTTCTCCAAGTGTTGCACGGAGACCTGCTGCCTTAACGGCAAGGTCAAGTAAGTTACCTTTCTTTGTACGTACACATTCAGTGATAGCCTCAAGAGCTTTCTTTACAGCTTCATTATCACGATGTGCTTTAACGTCATTAAGACGTTCAATCTGCTCTTTACGTACCTCAGTGTTATCAATTTCAAGAATATCAATAGGATCTTCATGATCAAGACGATACTTGTTGATACCTACGATAGTCTGACGACCTGAGTCAATACGTGCTTGTGTACGAGCTGCCGCTTCTTCAATACGTAGTTTTGGAAGACCTGTTTCAATAGCCTTAGCCATACCGCCGAGCTTTTCGATTTCCTGAATGTGTTCCCATGCACGATGTGCGATTTCATTAGTAAGAGACTCTACATAGTAAGAACCTGCCCATGGGTCAATTTCCTTAGTAATGTATGTTTCTTCCTGAATGTAAATCTGAGTATTACGCGCAATACGTGCCGAGAAGTCAGTAGGAAGTGCGATTGCTTCGTCAAGTGCATTTGTGTGAAGTGACTGAGTGTGACCAAGAGCAGCACCCATGGCTTCAATACAAGTACGACCTACATTGTTGAACGGGTCTTGCTCTGTAAGTGACCAGCCTGACGTCTGAGAGTGAGTACGAAGAGCAAGTGATTTAGGATTCTTTGGATTAAACTGCTTTACGATTTTTGCCCAAAGCATACGTGCAGCACGCATCTTTGCTATTTCCATAAAGAAGTTCATACCGATTGCCCAGAAGAATGAAAGACGCGGTGCGAATGCGTCAATATCCATACCTGCGTTTACACCTGCACGAAGATATTCAAGACCGTCGGCAAGAGTATAAGCAAGCTCAATATCACAAGTTGCACCTGCTTCCTGCATGTGGTAACCTGAGATTGATATAGAGTTGAACTTAGGCATATTTTGTGAAGTATATTCAAAGATATCTGCGATAATTCGCATTGAGAAATCAGGTGGGTAGATATATGTGTTACGCACCATGAATTCCTTAAGAATATCGTTCTGAATAGTACCTGCCATTTCCTCAAGTTTGGCACCTTGTTCAAGACCTGCATTGATGTAGAATGCGAGGACCGGAAGTACAGCACCGTTCATTGTCATAGACACTGACATCTTATTCAATGGAATACCATCGAACAAGACTTTCATATCTTCAAGCGTGCAAATTGACACACCGGCTTTACCAACGTCACCTACTACACGTTCATGGTCGGCATCGTATCCACGGTGTGTAGCAAGGTCAAATGCTACAGAAAGACCTTTCTGACCTGATGCAAGGTTACGACGATAGAATGCATTTGATTCTGCAGCTGTAGAGAAACCTGCGTACTGACGGATTGTCCAGGGACGCATAGCGTACATACCGCTATACGGACCACGAAGATAAGGAGGAATACCGGCAACATAGTGTAAGTGTTCCATACCTTGAAGGTCTTCCTTTGTATAAATAGGCTTCACAGGGATAAGTTCAGGTGTAAGCCATTCTTCCCCTGCCGGCACTGTTGCTTTTGCTGTATTAAAAGCATCGGCAGTAATATCTATGTTCTTAAAATTCGGTTTCATGATTCGATATTATTTTAAAAGTTTGGCGTTAAATGCCTGAAGGGTTTCAAGCACATTGCTGCGTACGTGGATAAAGTTTGTAATTCCCTTTGATTGCAATTCTTCCATACATGCAGGTGCTCCTGCCACTACAAATTCTGCACGGCCGGCAAGAAGTTCAAATGCTTCCGGAGCAAATGTTGCATATTCATCATCTGATGAACAGAGAACTACCACGTCGGCTTTCTTTTCCATTGCTGCATCAATACCTGCTTGTACTGTATCAAAACCGATATTGTCGATAATTTCATAACCTGCGCAACCGAAGAAGTTACTTGAGAATTGAGCACGTGCAAGTCTCATCGCCAAGTTGCCGATTGTGAGCATAAACACTTTAGGACGATTTGATGCATGTTCCGTTGCAAGTCGTAATGCTTCAAAATCGCTCGCCTGACGGTCGTTGCAAAGTGCTTTTTCAGTCTTTTCACAGCCACAACCGCAAGATTCTGTTTTTTCAATCTTTTGTGCAGCCATTTCAGTGAAGTTAGGGAACTGGTTAGTACCAAGAAGTATTTCTTTACGACGAGCCATATCTGCATGACGTTTTTTATTTGACTCATTAACTGCTGCTTGGATAACACCTTCGCCTGCAAGTTTAAAGAATCCGCCTTTATCCTCAACGTCAAGGAATAGTTTCCAACCTTCTTGAGCAAGAGATACAGTAAGAGTTTCTACATAGTAAGAACCACCTGCCGGGTCAACTACCTTATCAAGGTGAGATTCTTCCTTAAGAAGGAATTGCTGATTACGAGCAATTCTTTCAGAGAATGCGTCAGGAGTCTTGTATGGAGTATCAAAAGGTACTACAGTGATTGAATCAACACCTGCAAGTGCCGCAGACATTGTCTCGGTCTGTGAACGAAGAAGATTCACATGTGCATCGAAAATTGATTGATTGAATTTTGATGTTGCAGCATGAACCATCATCTTACAAGCACACTTACATTCAGGTTTGTATTGCTCTACGATTTGTGCCCATAGCATACGAGCTGCACGGAATTTTGCTATTTCCATAAAGTAATTAGGAGAAATACCCATATTGAACTTTATGCGTTTTGCTATATCATCTACTTTAAGTCCGGCATCAGTCAATAGAGTAAGCCATTCAGCACCCCAAGCGAGAGCATAACCGAGTTCTTGATAAATATAAGCACCTGAAGTATTCAGCATTACGCTACCAACTGCAAGTACTTGAAGACTTTTAACATCTTTTACAATATCAATAATTTCTTTTGCTTGCTCTACGATATCAGTAGAAAGCTCTTGACCGTAACGCAACGTAGGACGTATCGGATTAAAGTCAATAGAACCGCGGAAAGTTTCTTCGGCCTTTTCCTTTTTAATGTATTCTACAAGGACTTTTGCCAAAGCAACCGCCTTCTTGGGGCAAGTATTGAGGTTGATTTCCACTTCGGCAAGGTTTATTCCTTTAAGAAGAGTTTCTATTACTTCAAGTGAAGGCTCTTCAACAGTAAAGCCGAGAGAGTTTACACCTTTTGTGAGAACATCAAGTGCAACTTTATTTGCTTCTACAGGATCCTTGGCAATAATTTCTTGGCGAGTCAGCCAATTATTGTCAGTACGAGTACCACGTACGTATGGGTATTCACCCGGAAGCGAATCGGTCGTCTTAAGACCTTCAATATCTTCAATGCGATACATAGGCTGTACATTGAAGCCTTCATTAGTTCGCCAAACCAATTTTTTTTCAAAAGGGACGCCTTTCAAGTCAGCATCTACCTTAGCACGCCATTCCTCGTAAGAAACGGGTGGAAATTGGTCAAACAATTTTTCTTTCTTTTCTGCCATTTTAGAAAAAATATTTACTGTATTAGAAATTTGGTGTTAATTCGTTACGAATAGACGCCACAAATGTTTCATATTACCACTTTTATGTGATTATATTTACACGTATGTGCCTACTTTTCAGTACAAAAGTAAATATTAAATTACTAAAACTTGGGATAAATCTGTTAAATAGTATTAAAACAGTAAACATTATTCACTGCGTAAATCACATGAATGTTGCTTAAAAAGATTTTTAAAAAGACCTATTTGTTAATAAACAAAATATTTCTTATCTTTGTAGTCTTAAAACAACAGAAAATAATTACAAAACAGATATAAAATGACACAAGAAAACGAGGAATACAGCGCCAGTAATATCCAAGTCCTTGAGGGCTTGGAGGCGGTACGTAAACGTCCTGCAATGTACATTGGTGATATTAGTGAAAAAGGTCTTCACCACCTTGTATATGAAGTTGTGGATAACTCTATTGACGAGGCTCTCGCAGGTTTCGCTAAAAAGATAGATGTCACTATAAACCAAGACAACAGTATCACTGTTATCGATGATGGTCGCGGTATCCCTGTGGATATGCACGAGAAGGAACATAAAAGCGCACTTGAAGTAGTTCTTACCGTCCTTCACGCCGGAGGTAAATTCGACAAAGGAACTTATAAAGTTTCTGGCGGTTTGCACGGTGTCGGTGTATCTTGCGTAAATGCTTTGTCCAAATATTTGAGAGCTGAAGTTCACAGAAACGGAAAAGCTTACGTTCAAGAATACGCTTACGGTAAACCTACTACCGAACTGAAAGTTATCGGTGAAAGCAATCACACCGGCACTTGCATCACCTTCTTACCGGACGACTCAATTTTCACAGTCAAAGTTTACGACTATAATACACTGTCAAACAGACTGCGTGACCTTGCATACCTTAATGCAGGAATAACTCTGACATTAACCGATATGCGTAACGTTGATGAAAACGGTAATCCACACAAAGAAACATATTATTCAGAAACAGGTCTTCGCGAATTTGTTCAATACATTGACTCAAACAAAGAATCTCTGATTGACGATGTAATTCACCTCAACAAGGAAAGCCAGGGAGTGCCGGTTGAAGTTGCACTTACTTACAATAACACCTACAATGAAAACGTTTACTCATTCGTAAACAATATCAACACTATTGAAGGTGGTACTCACCTCACAGGTTTCCGTCGCGGTCTTACATCTACGCTGAAGAAATACGCTGAAGACAACAAGATGCTTGAAAAAGCTAAAGTTGAAATCACCGGAGACGACTTCCGTGAAGGCTTGACTGCCGTCATCTCTGTAAAAGTAATGGAACCGCAGTTCGAAGGTCAGACAAAGACAAAACTCGGTAACAGTGAAGTGGCAGGTGCTGTTCAGACCGCTGTCAGCGAAGCACTCAGCACTTACCTTGAAGAAAACCCGCGCCAAGCAAAACTAATCGTTGAAAAAGTAATTCTTGCCGCACAAGCTCGACATGCAGCTTACAAAGCACGCCAAAATGTGCAGCGCAAATCACCATTATGCGGTGGCGGATTACCGGGCAAGCTTGCCGACTGCTCTTCTCGAACTGCTGAAGATTGCGAATTATTCATAGTCGAGGGTGACTCTGCAGGTGGTACTGCAAAACAAGGTCGTGACCGTAGTTTCCAAGCTATCTTACCTTTGAGAGGTAAAATCTTGAACGTCGAGAAAGCTATGGACCACAAAATCTTCGACAACGAAGAAATCACCAATATGTTCCGTGCTTTGCGCGTAACTATCGGTACTGAAGAAGACCCTAAGGAAGCTAACTTGTCTAAATTGGCATACCATAAGATTATAATTATGACCGATGCCGATGTCGATGGCAGCCACATTGCTACCCTACTTATGACATTTTTCTTCCGCCGTATGCGTCCTATTATAGAACAAGGATACCTCTACATTGCCACTCCTCCATTGTACAAATGTAAACGAGGCAAAACGGAAGAATATTGCTGGACTGACCAGCAAGTCCAAGCCTTCATTGAAAAAAACGGAACAAATACCACCGTTCAACGCTACAAAGGTCTTGGTGAAATGAGTGCTGAAGAATTACGTGACACCACCATGTCACCGGAGCACCGACTTCTAAAGCAAGTAAACATCAATGATGCCGCAGAAGCTGACCGTATATTCTCAATGCTCATGGGCGAAGACGTTGGTCCTCGACGTGAATTTATTGAAGAACATGCGAACTATGCTAATATAGACGCTTAATATATTCGCAGCAATCAAAAGTCAAACTCCGCAAGGCGTTTGACTTTCACGTTATTCACACATTCTAAATATATTAGGATTATGAAAAGTAAGACAACAGAAATCAAGCAACAAATAAAAGCGTATATTTCCACGCTCAAAAATGCTACATTCAATTATCGTCAAGTATCTTCAGCTATAGATGCTACTACACCTTCTATGCAACGAAATGTAGCAATGAAACTTGCAGAAATGGCTTTTGATGGCGAAATTATTGAAATTGCACCCGGTAAATACAAAAATCCTCAACGCGGAACTATTGCTGAAGGTACATTCATTAGACGAGGCAATGGCAAGAACAGTGTACTGATTGACGATGACAGTGAAGCCATATTCGTTGCTGAAAGAAATTCTATGCACGCCCTCAATGGCGACCGCGTAAAAGTCAATATCGCCGCACACCGTAAGGGCGCTGAACCTGAAGCTGAAGTAATTGAAATCATTGAAAAGAAGGAACAAGTATTTATTGGTACTCTGAAAGTAACTAAAAACTATGCTATCCTCCTCACTGATTCTAAATATTTAGCCACTGATATCATCATTCCAAAACAGAAAATCAAAGGTGGAGAAAACGGTGATAAAGCAGTTGCTAAAATCACACAGTGGAGCGAAGACAGCAAAAACCCTATAGGTGAAATAATTGACATTTTAGGTAAAACCGGTGAAAATAATGCCGAAATGCATGCTATTCTCGCTGAATTCGGACTACCATACCGTTACCCGGAAAATGTCAATAATGCCGCATTAAAAATCGGAGCTGGCATCACCCCGGAAGTTGTTGCATCTCGTCTTGATATGAGAAACGTTCTCACATTCACGATTGACCCTAAAGATGCAAAAGACTTTGACGATGCCCTTTCTTTCCGAAAACTTGATAACGGAAACTATGAAGTAGGTGTTCACATCGCTGACGTTACTCACTACGTAACTCCCGGATCTATCCTTGACAAAGAAGCTGAATCACGCGCCACTTCCATCTATCTTGTGGATAGAGTAATACCTATGCTGCCGGAACATTTATCTAACGGAATCTGCTCTTTGCGTCCTGACGAGGATAAACTAACCTACTCTTGCATTTTTGAAATGACTCCTGCAGGTAAAATAGTAAAATCGAATATTGCTAAGACCGTAACACGCAGCAACAGACGACTCACCTACGAAGAAGCACAGGAAATTATTGAAAAGCAACTTGCCGACGTACCCTGCGGAGAAGAAATAATCATTCTTAACGGACTTGCCAAAGTTCTGCGTAAAGAACGTTTTGAAAACGGCTCTGTTGACTTTGACCGCGTGGAAGTACGTTTTGAAATTGACGATAAGGGACACCCTACCGCTGTCTATTTCAAAGAATCTAAAGACGCAAACAAACTCATTGAAGAGTTTATGCTATTGGCTAACAAGACGGTCGCTCAAACCATCGGCAAACCGGCAGGAAAAAAGAAACCGAAAGCATTCGTTTACCGCGTTCACGACAAACCTGATGAAACCAAACTTTCCGACTTAGCTACTTTAAGCCGCACTTTCGGATATAGACTTAAGACGTCTGGTTCAAGCAAGGAAATAAACAAATCGTTGAACAAAATGCTCGTGGAAATCAAAGGCAAAGGCGAAGAAAACCTACTTTCCACTCTTGCAGTACGCTCTATGGCAAAAGCCATTTATACTACCGTTAATATCGGTCACTACGGCTTAGGTTTTGACTACTATACTCACTTCACTTCTCCTATCCGCCGCTATCCGGATATGATGGTACACAGATTGCTTGAAAAATACCTTTCCGGCGGACGTAGCGTGAATGCTGCAAAACTTGAAGACGAATGTAAGCACTCTTCTGATATGGAACAACTTGCCGCAACTGCGGAACGCGCTTCTATCAAGTACAAGCAAGTTGAATACATGCACGACCATCTCGGCGAAACTTATACAGGTATTATTTCAGGTGTTACAGAATGGGGACTATTCGTGGAACTTGATGCTAACAAGTGCGAAGGCTTGGTTTCTGTAAGAGACCTTGGCGATGACTATTACGATTTTGATGAAAAGAATTTCTGCCTCGTTGGACGCAGAAAAGGACTCAGATTCCGCCTCGGTGATAAAGTGACTGTCTCTATCGCACGCGCAGATATTGACAAAAAGCAATTAGACCTCCTTCTTGAAGATCCTCGACTATCTCGTAAAGACGAAGATTCTCTTGGAAAAACCAATCCCTTTGCCGCTAAATCAAAGAAAGGAAAAGTCAGAAAATCAAGAAAAGAGGCTAAAAGCAAAAAGTCTAAAAAATAGTCGGATACACATTTTTAATAATATACAATCAGTTACTTTAATTCTAACTTGAATATTAACAAACGCTAAGCAAATAAGGACTTATAATCCGATTTTGCTAACCTAATATAGAAAATAGATATGAAAGCATGTTTTATGGGCTTAGGTTACATCGGACTTCCTACTGCTATCATTGCAGCTCGTCAAGGAAACGTAGATGTAATCGGAGTTGACATCAATAGCAAAGTTGTGGAAATGACTAATCAAGGTCACTTACACATTATCGAACCGGGTATGGAGGAAATGCTCCAAGAAGTTATCAAATCCGGTAAATTTCATGCCTCTACCACTCCTGAGGTAAGCGATGCTTATTTTATGGTTGTCCCTACACCTTTCAAGGGTGAACATCAACCTGATATTTCATACGTTGAAGCTGCTACAAGAGCCGTTATTCCATTCTTGAAAGAAGGTGACTTGTACGTCATTGAATCAACATCGCCTGTTGGAACTACCGAGATTATGGCTGACATAATCTTTAAAGAAAGACCGGAATTAAAGGGCAAACTTTACATCGCTTACTGTCCTGAACGTGTATTGCCTGGCAATGTGATTTACGAATTGGTTCACAACGACAGAGTTATCGGCGGTATTGACGAAGCTTCCACTAAAAAAGCCATTGAATTTTATTCTCAGTTCGTAAAAGGCACTCTTCACCCTACGAATGCCAGAACTGCTGAAATGTGCAAATTGACTGAAAACTCTTCTCGTGATGTTCAAATTGCATTTGCAAACGAACTTTCACTCATCTGCGCTAAAGCTGGAATAAACGTTTGGGAACTTATAAACCTTGCGAACAAACACCCTCGCGTCAATATTTTACAACCCGGTTGCGGTGTAGGCGGACACTGTATTGCAGTTGACCCGTATTTCATCACCGCTCAATTCCCGGAGGAAGCTAAAATGATAGCTGAAGCTCGCAGCGTAAATAATTACAAAGCACTTTGGTGTGTAGAAAAAGTTAAAAATGCTATTCTTGAATTTGAAGTTAAGAACCATAAAAAGCCGGTAGTTGCTATGATGGGACTTGCTTTCAAACCGAACATTGATGACTTGCGCGAATCTCCGGCAAAACAAATTGCGTCTGATATTTACGACCAATTTAAGGACTGCGAAGTACTCGTTGTCGAGCCAAACATCGCAAGCCACGACAAATTCAAACTTACACCTTACGATGAAGCATACGCTAAAGCAGATATCGTAGCATTCCTAACTGCACACACTCCATTCAAAGAATTGAAATGGGACGATAACAAAGTAATACTCGATTTCTGTGGAATTTTCCGCCGATAAATTAATCATGACAAGAGAACATCGTAACATCAACGACATACGTACTTTTACATTTACGTCTTGGAATGATATGCTGGACCACATAGATAGCAATCCGTCTATCTATGTGGCTATTAATGCTGAAAAAATCATTTCCGCTTCTGATAAGCTTAAGGCACTGATTAACAATAACACCGGCTATTGCGATGGCTTCGGTGCAGTTAAAGTTCTTCGTCGCAAAGGTCTCACCGACACAGTCCGTCTTCCCGGGTGTGAATTGTGGCTTCATATCATTGAGCGTCATCACAAGGATTGGAAATTCTATATCATCGGTGCAAGTCCGGAAACTCACAGGCAAACCATAGAGAAATTAAAGACTGAATATCCCGATATTAATATCGTGGGACACCGAGACGGTTTCATCAAGACTGATGAAGATAAAGAAAAACTGATTGCTGACATAAAAGATAAACAACCTCAAGCCGTATTCGTGGCTATGGGTACACCTAAACAGGAATTCCTTATGGAAGAACTTAAAGAAGTGTGCCCCGGCGCTGTCTTTGTCGGACTCGGCGGCAGTTACGATGTATATACAGGAAACGTAAAGCGCGCACCGAAAATTTGGCAAAATCTCGGAATTGAATTTATGTATCGATTCATTAAAAACCCTTCTCGATGGAGACGCCAGTTTAACTATGCAATCTTTACATATCGTTATCTACTAAATAAACTTTAATAGCCTTGGAAACTAAACGCATAATGCTCATCTTCGGGACTCGTCCTGAAGCAATAAAAATGGCACCGCTTGTTAAAGCATTGGAAAAAGACAGTCGATTTGAAACGATTGTTGCAGTTACAGGACAACACCGTGAAATGTTGGACCAAGTGCTTCAACTATTTGAAATTAAGCCTCAATACGACCTCAATATAATGAAACAAGGTCAGGATCTTTACGATGTAACATCTCGTATCCTGACAGGTATGCGAGACGTACTGAAAGAGGCTAAGCCTGATATTGTTCTCGTTCATGGAGACACTTCTACATCTACAGCCGCAGCACTCAGTGCATTTTACGCACAAATTCCGGTAGGACACGTCGAAGCAGGACTCAGAACGTACAACATCTACTCTCCTTGGCCTGAAGAAATGAACAGACAGATTACAGGACGTATTGCCACACTCCATTTCTCCCCTACTACACGCAGCCAAAACAATCTGCTGAGTGAAGGTGTAAATAAAGATCATATTGCAGTTACTGGTAATACGGTAATTGATGCGCTCAAGACCGTTGTGGCAAAAATAAATTCAGACAAGTCGCTTGAAGTTGCCATCAGAAGCACTATCACCGATGCAGGGTACGATGTCTCACGCCTTGACTCCGACAAAAAACTCGTGCTAATCACCGGACACAGAAGAGAAAACTTCGGTGACGGATTTCAGCATATATGCGCTGCTATCAAGGAGTTATCTCAGAAATATCCAGACACGGACTTTGTTTACCCGATGCACTTAAACCCTAACGTTCGCAAGCCGATCAAAGAAACATTCGGCTCTATTGAACACAAAAACGTGTTTTTTATAGAACCGCTTGAATACCTCTACTTCGTATATCTAATGGAGAAATCTTATATTATCCTTACTGATAGCGGTGGTATTCAGGAGGAAGCTCCTTCATTAGGCAAACCCGTCATTGTGATGCGTGAAGTTACCGAACGTCCTGAAGCATTAGATGCCGGCACAATTCGCCTCGTGGGCACTGACCGACAACTAATCGTAGATACCGCATCTCGATTCCTTGACGATAAAGATTTCTACCACAAAAACACCCACATCGCAAATCCTTACGGCGACGGAAACGCTTGTGCAAGAATTATAGAAAAAATAGCATCATTTTTTGCACAGCAGTAATCACAGTGTGCAAAAAATATGTTAAACAACATATTTTCTAAACAATTATTACAATTAGAACGTTAAATATTTGTATCTTTGCATTGTATGTGAAAAGACCAATCATCTTTTACAATGCAATAAATACGTATTATATTTAAACAAGATAATTATGGCAAATAAGGAATTAGATTGGAGCAATATCGGTTTCGGATATATACCTACCGATTATAATGTTCGCTGCTATTACAAAGACGGTAAATGGGGCGAAATTGAAGTATCTTCTTCTGATATTATTAATATCCACATGGCAGCCACTGCGCTCCATTACGGTCAGGAAATCTTTGAAGGACTCAAAGCATTCCGCGGCAAAGATGGTAAAATCCGTATTTTCAGAGTAAATGAAAATGCTGAAAGAATCCGTCAGTCTGCTGAAGGCATTAAGATGGCACCTGTTCCCGTTGAACTTTTTGAAGAAATGGTAAAGAAGGTGGTAAAACTTAACGAACGTTTTATCCCGCCTTACGGCACAGGAGCTTCACTTTACATTCGTCCTATCGAACTCGGTATGACTGCTAATATCGGAGTTAAACCGGCTAAGGATTACATGTTTATGATTATGGTCAGTCCTGTAGGTCCGTACTTCAAAGAAGGATTTAAGCCGACTAATATATGCATAATGAGAGAATTTGATCGTGTTGCGCCAAAAGGTACAGGTAGATGGAAAGTTGGCGGTAATTACGCTGCAAGCCTTGAAGCCGGTGAAAGAGCTCACTCACTCGGATACTCCGCAGTGCTTTACCTTGACCCTAAAGAAAAGAAGTATCTTGACGAATGTGGTCCTGCAAACTTCTTTGCTATCAAAGACGGTAAATACATCACTCCGGCATCTGAATCAATTTTGCCTTCAATCACTAATAAGTCACTACAACAGATTGCTAAAGACTTTGGTATTGAAGTTGAATGTCGTCATATTCCTATTGAGGAACTTTCTGAAATTCAAGAAGCTGCCGCTTGCGGTACAGCTGCCGTAGCATCTCCTGTTGCTGAAATTGATGACCTTGACACCGGTGTTAAATATGTAGTTGCAAAAGATGGCAAACCGGGTCCTGTCACTACTAAACTTTACAATCAGCTGCGTGCTATCCAACTTGGTGAAGTTGAAGATACTCACGGCTGGAACACAATCCTTGATTAATGAAAGATTATAAAATACTCATTGACAAATATTATCCCGTCGGCAGCCGTCGACGGGATATTTATATCCGGCATTGTCGTCAAGTTTCTGACCTTGCTCTGAGCATAAGTCATAAATTGAATTTACCGCTTGATGATGATGAAATTGATACTGCCGGTATGCTTCACGACATCGGCATTTTTCTGACAGATGCAGAAAGCATTGATTGTCATGGCAGTGAGCACTATCTGAGGCATGGACTTTTAGGTGGCGTTTTACTCCGTGATGAAGGCTACCCGGAAGAAATAGCACGAGTTGCAGAGCATCATACCGGCGCCGGTCTTACTGCGGAATACATTATTGCAAACAATCTGCCTCTACCACCTAAGGACTATCTTCCGGAAACTCTTTTGGAAAGACTGATTTGCTATGCCGACAAATATTATTCCAAATCCGGCGACATGGAACGAAAGCCACTGGACAAAGTCATTAAGTCAATGGAAAAACTTGGACCTGACTCTGCCTCTCGCTTTAAAAAGATGCACGAAGAATTTGGAAAAGGACTATAGAACCTGTTTATTGGCAGGTTCTACTTGTTTTCTACCAAGTCAAACATTAATTTCATTCCCTTTGGGGATAATTGATCTACCACAGAAGGAGTAAAAGTAAATTCCCCGAAATAAGGTCTGCCATTGATTACGTAAAAATCTATTCTTATAAAATCAAAGAGTTTTGCGTATTCAAGCACTATACGTTTCAGTTCTTCAAAGCACTCCGGTTTCGGAAAATCTTTATCAGTAAGCATATCTTGACGAGTAACGTCGGCACGCCTGTTCCAATCAGAGTCAAAAGTGATAGCCGGACATAGGTGCATACCCGCCTTTCTCTCTGAAATCACGGATATAAGACCGATTTTACCATTAGCACAATAGAATTTGTAATCCACAAGACTGCTGAAGCCCTCACCTTGGTCCATAAACTGCTCTGCGATGATGCAAGGTTTTATATGTGTATAGTGAGGTTGTGCAGTTAATGCACCGTAAGGATATTCAAGCCATTTTGAAAGTTTTTGCTTAATGCTATTTACGTCAATATCCTTTTTATTTGTAACCAATATATTAGTACCTGAACTGTTATTTGTCTTTAAAACGAACTTTTCAGGTAAGGCATCAAAATCTATTTCATCAGGACTATCCCACTTGCCCAAGAGTGGAATTAAATATTCTTCACCTATAGTTTCTTTAATATAATCACGTACTGCGTATTTATCCGCCAATTTAATCCATAGTTCATTATCACCATTCTTAAGTGCTGAAACAGCAATAAATTCGTACAGGTCTCTTGGATTCTTAAAATCAATAGTATGTCTGCGATGTTTGAATGAACGCAAATTCCAAAGCAATTCAGGGTGTTTTGCGAAAAATTTTCCTAATATTTTTGACATATACATAATATATACCTTTTCTTTTTTACTCAACAAAAGTACTCAAAATTTTGAAATTATTCGTATATTTGTCAATATTATATATATCATTATGAACGAAATATTTGACAGAACCATATATATAGGACCGGACATCAACGGTAAAGGCGGTATTTCCGCAGTTTTGAAGTCTTATAGTGATAATTTGCCTGAGTTTCACTATCTGCAATCAAATAGCAGACACGGCACTCTTGCAGGTTTGTTCTATCTTATATACCTTTTGACAGCTCTTCCCGTTTATAAGTACGTGCTCGGATACAGAATATTACATATTCACGGTGCAACAGGAAAATCATTCATAAGGAAGTCCCTAATCATTTCCTGGGGCAAAATTCTCGGATATAAAATCATTTTCCATAATCACGGAGCCGAGACGAAAGAGTATTATGCCAAACGCGGAATAGACGTTATCAGAAAGACATTGGATAAATGTGACTCCATCGTGGTACTTTCTTCCGTATGGAAAGAATATTATGAGCAGACTTTCGGGTACAAAAACGTGTCAATCATAAACAATATCGTCGCCCGTGCCGATAGCTCAATCCGAACTGAAAAGCATAGCAATATCAGATTGCTGTTTCTCGGACATATCGGTTATCGCAAAGGTATATTTGACCTTCTTGACGTGATAACAGATAATAAGGACTTTTTAGACAATAAGATTGAACTGATTATCGGGGGAAATGGGGAAATAGAAAAGCTAAAATCCACAATAGAGCAGCACGGATTACAAAATATAGTGAAGTACATCGGTTGGATTTCCGGTCACAGCAAATTTGAATTATTAGCAAATTGCGATATACTGATGCTGCCGTCTTACAATGAAGGACTTCCTATATCAATTCTTGAAGCAATGGCTTATTCAAAGGCTGTCATATCCACCACCGTAGGCGGTATTCCAAGCATCGTCAAAAACGGAGAAAACGGATTTCTTACAGAGCCCGGTGACAAAGCGACTATGTTTGATGCCATAAAACATTACATAGACAATCCTCAAGACATTACAATTCATGGAGCTGCCGGACTTAAAATGGTATTCCCGTTTTATCCGGAAAGTGTCACAAAACAATTATACGACTTGTACGTTTCTATCCTGAAAGACGTTTAGTGAGCTAAGCGCTTGCGGACGAAGTAATACATTTCGGCGATTGCGAGCAATGTAAATTTTGAATGAGATTTCAGCATTGAATACAAGCACTTATAGCCTGCAGACAAGCCTTGTTTATCAATCTTAGTTTCGCCCCAAATACTATCCGAAACAATCTCTTCAATGTACTTCTTTCTATCTGCATATTTCACATTAGCGAAATACAATGCACGAATAGTATCTACCGCAATCACAAGCATACAGAAATCCGCTGAGTAACTTAAATTTCTACTGCTGAAAATATTGTTTACCGTCATTCTCAGTTCCTTGTACTTATAGTATTTATCGAACCTGAACGTTCGAGTAAGACTGGCGTCATTGTATCTGTACTTATAATACACTTTCGGTGTATAAGATATTCTCTTGGAGTTTAGTACAGCCTCTATATTAAACGGCATATCTTCACTTGACACAATTCTTTCAGATAAAAAGTGAGGAATTACTTTAGTTGAGTATATTGCCCTGCAAGCAGACATAATCAATGTCCTGTTTGCATACTTATTTGCCGGCGATACAAATGCAAGTGAAAAAGTTTTCAGTTCCTCTCCTTCTACACTGATTTTCTTCTGAATATCTCGAACTACGTTATAACTGCCGTCTGTAAGATATTTATCAAATCCTCCGCTATATACGATATCACTCTTTTCCGAAATAGCGATGGACATCAAGTCTTGGTACATATCTTTATCTATAAAATCATCGCTGTCAACAAATGCCACAAAATCGCCTTCAGCAACTTCAATACCGGAGTTTCTTGCATAGCCGAGACCTGCATTTGCCTTATGTATCACCTTTATGCGCGAATCTCTATCTCGCCACTCATCACATATAGCACCGGACTTATCAGTACTGCCGTCATCTACAAGAATTATCTCAAGATTTTTGTATGACTGATTGACAATACTATTCACACACTCATCTAAATATTTTTCTACGTTATATACAGGGATAATAACACTCAATACAGGTAGTTCCATAGTTCGTTTATTTCAAGCCTTTCAAGGCATAATTAAAGTTCATAACAAAAGAAAGCAGTGCCGGTAGTCGATGCTGCATTGAAAAATAAATTAATTTTTCCTTTAGTGATAATCCCGAATATGATATTTCAATTTCATTCCACACCGGATTTTCTGCCATTTGTTTAATAAGTCTCTTACGCTCGGATTTATCAGAAATCACTGAATATATCTGCTTTATAGTCGTAAACGTCATCATAAGCATACAATAATCCCCTGCATGCGGCATATCATATTTTTTGTAAAGCTTGTTAAGCTCAGACACCAACTTCGGAGCTTTTCTATACTTGTCAAATGAAAATGTTTTGGAAAGTCCAAGAGAATTGTATCTGTAGTTAAACAATGCATCCGGAATAAAAGACACTTTTGAAGCACAAAGTACTGCCGCTATTTGGAAGTGATAATCTTCTGCTACTATTTCTCTTTCTGATAAAAAACGAGCAGTGATTGCAGAGCGCTTAAATACGGCGCGACACGCTATCTCATAGTGTGATGCCAAATTTCCTTTATGCCTGATAAAGTCCTGCGAAAGTGAAATAATATCTTCTCTTTCAAAAACTTCAGGTTGCAGGAAATCGGAATACGCTCGTACTTCGCCTGTTGATGATATTACATTATATCCGCAGACAGCGATATCGGAATTATTGGAAACTGCTGTAACCATCAAGCGTTCGTACATCATTTCATTCACATAGTCATCACTGTCAAGGAATGTCATATACACACCTGCTGCTGCATCAATTCCTGAATTGCGAGCATATCCAAGCCCCTGATTTTGCTTATGTATTACTTTTATCCTACTATCTTTTTCTGCCCAAGCATCACACATTATACCACAATTATCCGGGCTTCCATCATCGACCAAGATAATCTCAAGATTTTTATATGACTGATTGACGACAGATGCTACACACTCATCAAGATATTTTTCTACCTTATAAACGGGTATTATTACAGACAATAGCGGTTGCATAACAATTATACACTAATTTTAGTGACGGAATTTATGGAAAACTCTTATTGTCTTTCCCACTACGAATTTGCGCTCACTCTTATCAAGTAAGACAAAGTAACAAATCGCTAAAAGACACACTACACTCACTGCTGACAACACAAATGCCATATTCAATGATGTACTGAACAATGACAAGCCATATATTACGGGGATTGACACCAGTAAGGTCAACAATGCCGGCAACATTACTTTATATAAATAACTCATTACCGGAAATGCTATCATTTTCCTTAAATACAGAATTCTTGCAGTATGAGAAGCCGCATTTTGAAATAGTCTTGCTGCTATTACCCATACCGGGGAAATATCAAGTTTCAGCAACAAATAAGCTATCGGGATATTCAGGAGCAATAACACCGACATCAGAGTGCTGTACACCTTCAATCGCCCTATCGCTTGTGCCGAAGTCCACAGTGGTCCTGAAAGTGCATCTATCAGCAAAAATGCCATCATTATCTGTACAAATCTTACTGTATAATCCGGAACTTCATCAAGCCAAAAATCAAGATATTGGTTACAATAAAATATCGCCGGAATACATATTACCGTCATAAGTCCGAATGCGAACTTTGAGCATTTGAACACAAGTGTCAGAAAATATTCTCTATCTCCTGATGCGTAGCTCTTTACTATCTGAGGGTTAAATGCCACAAGGAAGTTTGTCAAAAATGAGCTTACGGCTACTACTACTTGATTACATATCGCAAGTGCAGCATTAACAATTATAGAGCAGAAGATATTAAACAACATATTGAATCCCTGAGTGGCTGCTACTTGACCTACTCCTTCGAGCATATTCCACCCATAGAACTTTGTCAACTCCTTAAACAGACTCTGATTCCAAATTTTGTGGTATATACACTCATTAAAATGCTTTCTGCAATACACTGAATAGAAACTAAGGATAAACAGTGTACATAGCATTAGAGCTATTGAATATACCAGAATTCTGTACTTTGTAAAAAACACAAGCACAAGGACTGAACCTAACTTGAGAAAAACCTCAAAAATACTCAAGTACGCATAAAACGACATTCTTTCATGTGCAATTATAGCAGCCCTATGAGGTATCTGCATAAACTGAAACATAAAAGATATAATTGTAACCTGGTAAGTTAAGTTTACTTCAAGCATTCTTTCTTCCGGAAACACAAGGCAATAATTCAGAAACCATAATCCAGCCGTCTCGGAAAGGATAAATACCACAAGCAGCATCAATAAAAAAATATTAATGCTCATTGAGAAAACTTTGCTTAAAGTTTCATCATCTTTCTTACCTAAATAGAAGGCAAGGTACCTCTGCGTGGATTGAGTGACGGCATTATTCAAAAATGTAAATAGAATTACTATTCCGCCAACCACATTATATATTCCGTAGTCTTCAACACCCAGCTCTATAAGAAGCAATCTGACAGTGTAAAGTGACACTGCCATTAATAAAAACATTCTGAAGTACAGAAACAGAGTGTTTTTGGCTATTCGCTTATTATTTTCAGAGTAATCAGACATTTGATTGTGCTAATTCACTACTTTCTTCTAATAAAGGTTTATTTGTCATATTCACTGTTGATGCCGCTATGTAGAAATAGAATATACAGAAGAATGCATTCTGAAACGCATCGTTATATATAAGCATAAACAGCGCAAACATTAGCAAATACAGCTTTACATTAAACGATGTGATTGACCTATTATTCTTGAATGAAAGTGACTTGCACAATACAAACAAGAACCAACAAAAGCCTATTATGCCTAATTGTATTACACACGTCATTACAAATGTTCTTGAACCTACAAGGTACCACTCGTACTTTTCAGCAAAACGTGTCTTGGACAGAACCGTATTTCCTTTCATCTGCCCCACTCCTTCACCTAAAAGCAAACCGCCCTTAGAATCCTCAAGCACATTGCCCAATAGTAAAATCTTGGTAAAACGAGGCAAGTCCGTTGCCCATACGTTTTCATCTTCATTATCAAATGCCCCTTCGTAATACATTTGGCATATTTCAATCAGTTCATCTGGATCTTCGCCTACAAGATAATCCTGATAAAATTCTTCTCCCGTGAGTTCGTCAAAGTCTTGCTCCGTAATCACGGAATATAAATAAAATAAACCAAAGAATACACCAAGAATTACCGGAGAGAATGCAAGCAGTTTCAGTACTGTCTTGAATTCCACTTTATTCAGTAATACAAGGTAAGCAAACAGATATATAAAACTTGCCTTTGTCTCATTCAGGAATGTCGGATACAATAAAAATATCAATACCCAATTTTTCTTCAAAGATGCAAAGTAATGCGCCCTGTCAAAATTCTTATTCATCAAGTAAAATGATGTCATATATATCACCATTGACAACACTCCGGAATACCCGTTACCGAATGAACCGCCCACGAAGTCCCCGGCACCGTGTTTTGCAAATTGGACTACGGTGCAAAAGCATTGCACAAAAAGAAACGCCTTTAAGTGTTTATCGAATTTGCTGACGAAATGGTACTGCTCATCATTATTATGCAGATAGTAAACAATCGGCAATATAAACAACAGACCGAAGAAGTCTCGACAACCGTTAATAAATACAACATTTGTGTACTTATTAATAATTATCGTTGATAAAAAAGCCAAACAGAAGAAAAAGATTATCGACCATTTCTGCCATTTTTTCTTTACTGCAAGAACTCCGGCTGTTACAATCAATAAATCAAGAACAATAAATATGTAAGAGCGCATTGAATTCAAGGGCGGAAACAAGTCCTCGGTCACAAATCCGAGGCACGTTCCCACCCAAAAGATTATAAGAAATATCCTGTATATTAATGGACCTTTTTCTATCATCTTATTGAATTTAACACACTTAATTTTACTTTTGAGATTCTCTATTCTCTCCGTAACCGTATCCGTAACCTTTACGGACTATAGTATCATTAAGAAGAATAGACATTTTCTTCAAGCGACCTTCTTCGTATATTGAGTTAGCGTATTGAATATCAGTCTTGGTAGTATAGTTTGCACGGCAGACGTAGATTGTTGCATCACCGATACGAGATAATGTCAATGTATCCGATACAAGTCCTACAGGTGCTGTATCTACTACTATATAATCATATCTCTTGCGCAATTCCGCAAACATATCATCTACTCTTTGACTCAATAGAAGTTCTGCCGGATTGGGTGGAATAGGACCTGATGTAATAACGTCAAATGCCAGTCCGTTTGGATTCTTTTGTATTACATCATCTAAGTTCATTCCGGTTCTTGCTACGTAATCCGTAAGACCTTTTAATGAAGGGATAGACAAGTATTCCGCAATTCTCGGCTTACGTATATCCATTCCTACGAGCAACACCTTCAAATCATTATTCGTAATAGCCAGTGTTTGTGCCAAGTTAACTGATACGAAGGATTTTCCTTCACCTGACACTGTTGAAGTCATAAGCACAACCTTATCATCTTCACCCGACAAGAAGAACTGTTGTAAATTAGAACGTACCGCTCTGAACAATTCTGCAACTGTGGATACGCTTCCCTGCTTAACAACAATGTTATCACCTGTATTATCCTTACAGATTTCACCGATAACAGGTATATCTGTGAACTTCTTGAGTTCATCTTTAGTGTCAAACTTATTGCGAAGAACTTTCTTGATAACGAGAATTACAGGAGGCAAGATAAGAGAGAATACAAACGCAAGAAGTAGTATCATTCTCTTCTTCATCGTGATTGGCTCTGAAAGGGAGAATGCTTTATCTACTATTACGCCCTTAGGTGTAGTGTTTGCAATCATAAGCGCGGTATCTTCACGTCTTTGCATTAGGAACAGGTAAAGTTGTTCCTTGATAGTTTGTTTACGTTTGATATCGCGGTACTGACGTTCTTGAGTAGGAATATTACCCAAGCGAGAGTCGGTAACACCGAGTTGAAGTCTCATATCGCTGATGACCTTGTTCTGCTGAGCAATAGCACGGTCAAGTGAAGTATTAATATTAGCACGGAGTGCATCTATTCTGTCGTTCATCTTTGAAAGTGCGATGTTGCCCTCTTTCGCAGTGCGAACAAGATTCATACGTGCAAGCACCAATTCATTGTAATTGGTAATACCGGCTTTTACCGTTTCATCAGACACTGTTGTAGGAATTAATTCGTATTTATTTTTGCTGTCTGCAAGAAAGTCCTTAGTCATCTGCATTATATTAAGGTCAATCTCAGCTTGGACAAGTTCACCTTCGAATTTACCTTTCTTTGTAGTCTGATATGTAGCCTCTGTTGCAACATCTACAATACCTTGATTTTTTTTATATCCCTCCACATCTGCTTCAGAATCCGTCAAGTCTTGAGCAATGAGTTGAATACGTGAATCAAGGAAGTCAAGAGTAAGACGTGATTGTTCACTTCTTTGCTCTACACCTCTGACGTTATAGTATTTTACGATGTCGTTAAGGATAAGTTTTGCCTTATCAACATCAGTAGTTTCCATTTCAATCTGGATAACATTTGACTTTTTGCTTGCAATATAGATATCCAAATCTTCTTTAAGTGATTCCGCCGCATCATCGTAGCCTGAAAAATACAATTTTGCTTTAAGTGACTCACCTTCCTTATAGTCAGCGGTTTTCTTAATTGTGAAAACGCCGTACTTAGTTTCAACAACGATAGGGAACTTTTGATTTTCAAGGTCTGCCACAACATCTTTTTGAGAGTCTTTAACTTCAACAGATGCAACACCATCTTCATCTACTTTAAGGTTAAATTTAAGACTTACTGATAGAGTGTCTGCAATATCCGTGTCTGTAACAATATCCACAGGATACTTCTTGAAGTACTCGCTACTTTTAAGCAAGCCTTCTTTTACGACACATGATTTATTGAGTTTTAAGTCCTTTACTACGTCTCTGAGTACCGTATGAGATGATACAACAAACACTTCATCGTCAACGTATCCTGATGTTCCGAACAGTTGACCAAAGCCTCCCATTCCACTCATTATATTAGAATCATCTTGAGCGATGAGAATATTTGATTTTACTAAGTAAACCGGCTTTTTTACGGTTGCATAAATAAATGCGAGTGATAGACAAACAAAAGCCGAAATAGCAAACCAATACCATTTCGACCACCATAGGAGTAATATGCCTCGCATATCTATAAATTCTGTTTGTTGTTTTTTATTATCCATGATATATGTGTAGGAATCTTATATTACGAATTATTTAACGGTCAGCGCAATTACGAGTGATACTACTACGGAGCATGCACTTACGATAGTAGAAATAACTGATATGTTATATGCTTTGTTTTTATTATATCTTGAGCTGTCTTGTTGTGACTGATTCGGCTCTACATAGACGACATCATTTTGTCTTAAATAGTAATAAGGTGATGTCAGAGCATCAGAACTATTCAGATTAAGGTGATGATATACGAGTTTCCCATTTTCTTCACGGATAACGGTCACATTATCTCTGACACCGTATTCTGTCATATCACCTGCCGTTGCAAGTGCATCAAGAACGGAGAATTTATTCTTTGTAACCTTATATCTTCCCGGCATTTTAACCTCACCCATAACTTTTACATAGAAGTTCATCAGTTCTACACGAACCAACGCATCTGATACGTCTTTTCTGATAAGTTCGGTCATCATACTTCTCACCTCCGGAAGCGTCTTTCCCGCCACTTCTATTTTACCTAATACTGGAAATACAATACACCCTTCATTATCCACAATATATGTCTGTAGCTGAGGATTGAATGAACCTTGAAGCATATCTCGCTGAGCGGGATTTGCCAACGGCATATTATAATAAAGCACAGCAGACGGCTCTGAGGAGTTTACTGTTATCAACAACTCATCATCTGTCTGTAACACTAATTTATATTCAGGTTCGGTCAATACGCCTTCCTTATTATCTTTAATATCTTCAAAGTATGTCAACGATTGTTTTTGTGACGAACATGAAGACAACATAATTACTACTGAAGCAGTGAGTAAAATCTTTTTAATCATCATTTTATTCAAAAAATTTTTAATTCTACATATAAACGTTAACAGAGTAACTTTTATTGCATAATCACAAAAGTTTTTCTTGATAAAGACTGTTTTTGGATAAATTTCTTTGTTTTGTTGTGCAAAGGTAGGCATTTTATGCTTAACTTTGTAATAAAATAATTGTTATGATAGATTTTACTCTTAATTTTTCCCGGATAGATTACATATTATTAGCAGTTAACTTCCTAATTGTGATATATATAACAACATTTCACCGTTGTTTCATCTCAAAAGTTAAAAATTTTAAAGCAAAAAATGGCGATGAAAATATCACTACACTTCCAGCCATTTCGGTAATCGTTTACTGCAGAGATAACGCAGAGCGATTAGCTAAGTTGCTTCCGCAAATTCTGAATCAAAAATACGATGCCAAGTTTGAAGTAATAGTTGTCAACGACGGCAGTTCCGAAGATACTAAAGACGTTTTCAATTATCTTGCTATCAACCATAAAAATCTTTATCAAACTTTTATTCCGAAGGGTGCTGACAACATCAGTCCTAAAAAACTTGCACTTACACTCGGAGTGAAAGCATCTCAATACGAATACATGGTGTTCACAAACGCCGATGCCGTTATTGACAGCGAATTATGGCTTGATTCGTATGGTAAAGAATTTGCCAAGGGCAAAGACGTCGTTATCGGAAACAGTGTTCCAACTCGCGAATGTAGCAAGAAATTGTCATCATTTATAATGTTCGATATTCTCGCTGACAGAGTCACCATATTTTCTTCCGCACTATTCGGCAGAATATACCGCTGCAGCACCTATAATACAGGCTACAAAAAAGATTTGTTCCTTGAAAACAAATCTTTCTCCCGCCACATAAACCTGAATTACGGTGATGATGATATTTTTATCCGTCTTTTCGCCAACGCTTCTAATACGTCGCTTATCCTTGACCGTAAATCACTCGTTGAATGTAACTACACCAATCCGAGAAAGTTTCATTCAATCATGAAACAAAGAAACATTTATACAAGAAAAAATACTACTCCTTTCGGAAGAAATATTATGGCTGTAGGTTCTTTTGCTACGTGGCTTTGGCTCGCCACTACCATAGCCGGAGTAATCCTGTCATTGCCTAACATAATCCCGTCTATCATATATTTCGTGCTTTGCATATTATTCTGGACTTTCACAATCTTGGCTTGGAAAAAAGCAGCAAAGGCACTCTCAATGCGGGTAAGTGCATGGGGAATGCCCCTGTTTATACTATATCGTCCTGTATATAACCTTATATACAAGCTAAAAACGCACCGCAACCGAAGATTATTCTACATATTGCGATAATCTACAATCTCAAGCATCGTAGATAGTATCATCTTTGACGCCTGCCAAAGCAAACGCTTCCTTACGTTCACGGCATGTGCCGCATACACCGCAATGATGCTCACCGCCCTTGTAGCAACTATAAGTCTTGGAGTAGTCAATCCCTAACTTTGCACCGCGGCTCACGATATCGGCTTTGGTGATATCAGTATAAGGAGCAACGAGTTTTACACCCTCGTAAGTACCCGCCTCAATAGCGGCAGTCATTGCTTTCACAAACTCAGGACGGCAATCCGGATAAATAGCATGGTCGCCGCTGTGATTTGCCATCATTACATTTTTCAATCCCCTACTCTCGGCAAGACCGGCAGCAACAGAAAGCATAATTCCGTTTCTGAAAGGCACAACTGTGGATTTCATATTATCCTCATCGTAATTTCCCTCCGGTATTGCATCAGCACCGTCAAGAAGAGAACTCTTGAAATACTTGCCCATAAAAGCCAAATCTATCTCAATATGCTCAATACCGAGTTTATCACAATGATACTTTGCAAATGCAGCTTCACGCTTATTGTGATTAGAACCGTACTGGAAAGTAACTGCAAGTGCTATGCTATCAGCATAGTCATATAATAATGTAGTGGAATCCAAACCACCGGACAAAACTAATAGTGTATCCTTCATCTCACCTTATCTTTTCATCATATCCTTAACTCCGTACTCGAATGCAGCAATTCGCCTTGTTTTCACTAACTCCTGATGCTCTGCATCACCATAGTTAGCAAAAGGGAAAATTGAAATACCTCCACGCGGAGTAAACAACCCGACAACCTCAAGGTATTTAGGATCCATAAGTTTCACCAAGTCTTTCATTATTATATTAATACAGTCCTCGTGGAAATCGCCATGATTTCTAAAACTGAACAAATACAGTTTAAGACTCTTACTCTCCACCATTCTCTGACGAGGAATATAACTGATAATAATCTTGGCAAAATCCGGCTGTCCCGTCTTAGGACACAATGAAGTAAACTCGGGACAAGTAAAAGTCACAAGATACTCATTATCAGGGTGCTTATTCACGAATGTTTCAAGTATTTCAGGAGCATACTCCGTAGGGTACTTAACCCCGGTGTTACCTAAAAGAGTAACGCCGCTTAACTGTTCTTTATCTCTTGACATATAATCACTAATTAAAAAAAATTTCGACACATTAAATACTAAACAAAAAGGGACCACTACATAAGCAGTCCCTTTCGTAAAAGTGCCACACCAAAGGATGCGTTGAAACTCCGAATAGACAGGATTTGAGTGCTTCCCGCTCGCTGTAATCCCCCGGGTCAAAGCCTCATCTTGCGATGTGGGGCCCGCCATTAAGCGGTAAAGCTTGTCTCGGCATTTCAGTAAAATTTGAAGAGTTTCCCAATCTACTTTGATGTGGTATATCTTTGGTCTCTTACCGCCTTCAATTTTATAACACAAATTTACGCCTTTTTGTTGAATTATCAAACTATTTTCGCAGTTTTTTTTCAAATCAATTTTAAGAAAAGAAATCATCAAAAAGTTTTAACGTTTTTTTTGTTTCGTTAACTTTTAAGCAGTATCTTTGTGGTAGAATTAAATACAAGTCACAATGTCCACCTGCAAAATATCACAATACATTCAAGATTCAGGAGAAGGCAAATACACATGCTTCAGAACAAAGAAATTCTCGTTAGACACAACTGTTAACGATGAACTTTCGTACGACGACAAGAAAACTTCACACGCAAAAAAAAGTAATTTTGCGGAATCTGATGATAAAAGAGTCCATACTATTAGAATAGATGACAAATTAATACGTCGCACTCGTCCAATTTTTTCATTTTTTCTTGATGGTTCTCGTCATGTGTATAAGATTGATGATATAGCAATTGGGAAAAAGATTTTTCCATTCCTTGCCGGACAAATAATTGTAGGGTGTTGCGAAAGAAAAGATAGAGATAAATTCCACAAATATGCTTTGACGCACAAATTAGTACTCTCATTACCTGTCGATTTTAATACTGATGATGATACAAATTTCTGCAAACTCTACCTTTCACAACTCAACGACTATATTTCCAATATTAAATACGTAAAAGAACGAGGGCTTAAATTCAGCAATTTACTTTTATATAACACTGATGGCGGTGATATGTCGGAATCTGACAAAGACAAATATAAAAATAGAGGAGTAGCAATCATACAAGCAGAAATGACAGACGAAGAGCAAAGATTGGTAGCTCGATTATGCAAAGAAAATCTCCTTGATGATGAGAATTTCCTCTTAAAAGACGGCTCAATTGAATATAATCCCAGGTTTTCAAACCTAAGTGATTCTGAATGGAATCTTATGAGAGCGAATTATCAACATGTCGTCGGCGTTAGCAAATCTTTTGACCCAGATTTATTACCAAATTTTGAAGGTAACAGACTATCTCGTACAATATGCGAACTAAGGCCATTTGAACGCACTAAAGCATATCGATATCGGTCTGAACATACTGGTCAGGAATTCGCTGTTTGGTATGTTAGAATACGTAACAGTAATTTCAGAGAAACAAATTTTTCAGATGTTGTAAAATGCGAAATGGTAATAAGTAGAGAAGGTGATTTTATCTCAACCGACATTATTGACACTATCTCTGCTAATATTATAAGAGAAGCATACCCTGTATGTTTCGGTCAAGATTCAAGATGGGCTAATCATCTATATCCCGTCTTTCTTACAGAGACTTTTTGTAAATCAAATTATATTAACAACGACATTTTTATTAATCTATTTTAGTTATGACACGAATAATCGGAAAGGTTTCAGCTACCGAAAAAAGTCCATCGACAATAGATGACTTCTATTTTTGGACAGACAAAAAACAAATTCTCAGTCCTTTTGACATAATTAAAGTCGCCCACGAAGACAATTCCATCACTTACGGAGTTATTGAGGAAATAAATCATGTAACTGATGCCACCAGCCATTTCACCAGTTATATTTCAAGTGATTTCGGTGATACAAACACAAATATAGGCAATATGAACAGGCTTGGAATGAATTATGTTAAGGCTCGCGTGGTATGCAACACTAAAGACATTTACACCCCTGTACTTGACGGGCAACAAGTAAGTCTCTGTGATGAAGAAGATATAAAGACTGCCTTGGGTTTATCAGAAAAAGATGTAAAAAATCCACTTGTATGCGGCTACCTACAAATGTATAAAGGAGATGAAACAAAACGAGTTAAAGTCATCTTAAACTCGCATTTCTTGGTCGGACCTGACGGAGCGCATATAAATGTTTCAGGTATTTCAGGACTTGCTGCAAAGACGTCTTACTCAATGTTCTTGCTAAGAATTATACAAAACAAATTCAGAACAGAAAATGGCGAAACCGCAGCATTTGTGTTTTTTAATGTCAAAGGTCGAGACCTAATGGCTATAGATGAACCAAATCCAGAACTCTCAGAAGAAGATAAAAAAATATATAAAGAGTTGGGGATATCTACAGAGCCTTTTTCATCCGTAAGATATTTCTACCCGTACTCAAAAGATAAAAGAGCAGAAAACACACAGTCATACGCTGATCCACAAGACGTTAAAACACAGGTATCTGAGGGAAAAGCGTCAAAATACGTTTTTACGTACGAGGAAAGCAAAGATAAGTTAGATTTACTTTTGGCTAATGAAGATGACAGTACAGGAACTCTTGAAAGTTGTATTAATTTCATTTTAAACGGCAGTGGAAAATTTAATGGTATTTGCAAATGGAAAACTCTACAAGATACTATTGGAGAATACACTGAAGCCGGTTCAACAGGCTCATCAAAAGAAATACAAGTATCAAGTTGGCGCAAATTCAAAAGATGTATAAGTAAAGCTATTTCTAATGAAATATTCGCCAACCAAAGCACCGACCAACAATGTGATGTAACAAAAGAAATTGCAAATAATCTAAAAGCGGGAGACGTATTTGTTATTGACATCGCACGACTTGACGAGAACTCACAAAGTTTTGTCTTTGGTTCAGTTGCGCGTGCTATATATGATATGAAATTAGGTGCTGACCGCTCTGATATACCTGATAAGGTCATTTTATTTGTAGATGAATTAAACAAATATGCATCAACCGATGTACCTAAAAATTCGCCAATTCTGAAACAACTTCTTGACATAGCTGAAAGAGGTCGTTCTTTGGGAATTATCCTATTTTCAGTAGAACAATTCAGAAGCGCAATAAATGACCGAGTGAAAGGTAATTGCGCCACCCAGGCATACGGTAGGACTAATGCGATAGAAGTATCAAAACCGGACTACAAATATATTCCAAAAGTATATCAAAATATGATGACGCGACTTAGTCCGGGAGAATATATCATTTCTAATCCGGCATTACGCTCAATAATAAACATTAAATTTCCAAGACCTACTTATAAACAATTTCCAAACGGTTAATTATGACACAAAAAGTAAATTCTCATATAGGCAAAAATCTTCTTGATATGTTGATGTTTTCAATGTATCCTGATGCAAAGATTATATACCGCGAATATATTCAAAATTCTTATGACGCAATAAACGCTGCCGTTGAAAAAAAAATTTTGAATAATCCTAAAGAGGGTAACGTAACAATAAAAATTGATAAGAATGCCCGGCGCATAACTATTCACGATAATGGCACCGGTATTCCTGTTGACGATGCGCTTACCGTTCTTACAAGCATTGCAGATTCGCAAAAAGATGGAGAAACCCAAGCAGGTGTTTATGGTATTGGTAGATTAGTGGGTGCCGGGTATTGTAATAAATTAGAGTTCAGAACCTCAGCAAAGGGCGAAGACTCAGCCACCGTTCTTTCGTTCGATGTTAAAAAGACTCGTCAAATTTTGGATAATGGTTTCGATAGGCGGTCAGCAACAGAAGTTATGGACTCTATAATTTCCTGGGATCTGATTCCTGAGAATAAAGCGGATCATTATTTTGAAGTCATTCTTCACAATGTAAAAGAAGAATATCCAATACTGCTTTCCGAAGATGATATCATAGAATATCTGAAAGAAATAGCGCCTGTTGACTATGAAATGCCTTTCAAAAACAACATTATGTATCAAAGTATAGATGAAGGCTGCATTTACTATGATCTACAGAAATCTCTCGGCTATATAACGATTTCCGTTAATGACCATCCGGATATACGCAAAAGATATGGAAACAAAGTAGTCGGAACAGGTGATGAGATTGTAGGCTTACAATACTTTACTCTTGATGATGAATTTTATGGACAGCTCGCATGGGGATGGTTTGCTATCACCAAATTTACTAAAGCAATACCTACTTCAGATCCGAATCGCGGTATTCGCTTGAGAAAACATAATATACAAGTTGGCGAACCAAATTATCTAAATCAATATTTTGATGAAGCAAGAGGCAATAATTACTTTTATGGAGAAATACATGTATGTCATAAAAATCTTCGACCAAGCACGGCTCGTGACGGACTTACCCCAACTATAGAAGCATCTATATTCTTTCACAAATTAAAGGATTACTTTAAGAACTTGAAAAATCTATATCATCTTGCTAATAAAACTAAAATCGCAGTTAAAAACATTGTGCAAGCAACAGATAGGATTAATCAAGATGACATTTCCGATAAGGAACGGCAAGAGGCTGAAAAAGTCTTGGATAAAAGTAAAAAAGATCTTGAATCAACATCTAAATCATCTACTCGTAAAGCAACAACTAATGGCGATGTATTTACAAAAGTTGTAGAAATTTATACCACACAACTAAAAACGGATTTAGTAAGAGAAACTAATCAAAATAGCTATAATAGTAGTCAAAATGACTCTACTACTCAAAGCACGGATTCAAGCAATAATTCAACTAAAGACACAGCCGGAAAAGACGTTAAGAATCAATTTCAATTACAAGATATTTTAGAACCTATTACGGCTTATTATTCTAAAGACCAAATTTTAATAATACGTAAAATATTTAAGTCTTTATCAGATAATTGCCCTAAAAGTCAATTAACGCTGATTGAAGAATTGAAAAAGAAAATTATAGAAGAATTAACTAAATAATGGCAAGACCAAAGAAAAAATTAAATATACTTCTCATTGAGCCCAACTATTCCAACAAGTACCCTCCTATAGGCTTAATGAAAATTGCATCATATCACAGAAGCAGAGGACACAATGTAGTCTTTTTTAAAGGAAACTTAAAGGAATTTGTAATAGAAAGAATTTGTGATAAATGCATTGAGAAATTATCAGCCAACGACAATTCAATTAAGTGGTTTCTATACAAAAATGAAATCACTTCATTTATTAAAACTCGAAAAAATGAATTTCTAACATATATTCCTTTTGATAATAGTAATTACCCTATTCTAACTGAAGGAATAGTAACAGATGCTAAGGACTATTATTGGAAAAAGACTTGGCAAACAGAACCGGAATGGGATAGAGTTTTTGTCACTACACTTTTTACGTTCTATTGGGATATAACAATTGAAACTATCAACTTTGCTAAACTTCTGGTAAAGAATACTAAAAACTTGATGGTAGGTGGCGTACTGGCTTCAATTCAGCCTGATGAAATATTTAAAGCTACAGGCATAAAGCCTTTTGTAGGTGTAATGAACAAGCCGGGAATTCTTGATAAAGACGATCCTGCAATTATAGATGAAGAACCTTTGGATTATTCTATTTTAGATGAGATAGATTACAAGTATCCTATGTCAAACGCCTATTATGGATATATGACAAGAGGGTGTATCAGACACTGTAAGTTTTGTGCCGTACCAACATTGGAGCCGGAATATAATTCATATATTCCTTTATCCAAAAGAATAGAACAGACCGCAGAAAGATACGGGGCGCAAAAGGATTTGCTATTAATGGACAATAACGTACTGGCATCTGAAAATTTTGAAAATATTATAGAAGAAATCAAGGCTTGCGGTTTCGCTAAACACGATACACTTACAGCCCCTAACCCATTAACTATTTCCATAAGAAACTTGAAAGATGGATGGAATGACCGTGCTTACTTAAAGAAATCTCATACGCTGATAATGGAGTTTTACTCAAAACTAAAAGGAAAAGACTCTGAAGACGTATATGCAATTTTAAAAAAATATCATATCTACAATTTTGCAACCGTAACAAAAGAAAATCTATTATCTGCATACATTGAGGCTAAGGATTTGCTTAATAGGACCTTCCGCCCATCACCTCGTCAAAGATATATTGATTTCAATCAAGGTGTAGATGCTCGATTATTCACTAAAGAAAAGGCTGACTTACTTGCCACCATTGCAATCCGCCCATTGCGCATAGCCTTCGACGATCTGCATACGTTGGATGCATATCTTAATGCCATACATCTAAGTGCAAAAGCCGGCATTAAAGACTTTTCAAATTATCTACTTTACAATTTCGTTGATAAACCGATTGATTTATACAAACGACTACTTATCAACGTAAAGTTATGTGACGAACTAAATATAAATATATATTCTTTTCCTATGAAATTTCACCCTATCAGAAAGAAAGATGATAGTTGGGACATTGATTATTCTCATAATAGAGACTATATAGGCGTACATTGGAATAGAAAATATATCAGGGCTGTTCAAGCAATACTCAATAGTACTAAGGGAAAAGTTGGAAGAGGCGAATCTTTCTTTTACAAAGCTTTTGGAAATACTGAAGAAGAGTTTTTGGAACTTCTTGAAATGCCGGAAACTTTTATTTTATACAGATTTTTCTTTGAATGGATTGATACAAAACCGGACGGACAAGGCACGAAACATTGGAGAGAAGCTTGGCGTAATTGTAAAGAAGTTTTATCTGAAAATGAATGGTCTGATTTATTAGACTACATTCATCATAATTCTTTTTCTGAAACAACGAGTACACTATTTCGCAAACCTGAAGCTCAAAAATTACTTTCATTCTATACAAATTATAGAAAAGACATCATTACGCCGGGGACTGTTCTTTATAAACTAAAACAAGAGTATGACTCTAATCCAACAATAGAATTACGAAGAAAAAAAGAATGATATAATTGATATTGCACTAAGTTTCAATTCGAAGCACGTTCCTGCAGTTTCTTGCAGATTCCAAATTGTCTTTCTAAAAACACTACTATTTTTTGCAAATCCAAATATTTTTTTTACTTTGCAAAAATTAAATACCATTGTCAAGCAAAAAATATGTTTTATAGATTCATTACTGCTATATGCTTCGCCCTAATTACATCCCTCGGGCAAGCTAAAAGCGTTTCGGGAGTAGTTATAGACGAACATACTAAAGAGGCTCTTCCAGGCGTGTATGTCACTTTGGTAAATGATTCTGCCAAGGTGCTTTTGAACACCACGACAAATGGCAACGGCTGGTTTATGTTGAAAGATATAAAAGTGAATGAAGCCTTTGTCGGTATCAGCTATATGGGATATGAATCGCAAAAAATCACTGTGAACATTATTGAAGGTGATTTGGATTTGGGCGAATTTAAGTTATCACCTAAGAGTACTATGCTTGGTGAAGTGGTGGTCAGTGCAGACAAAGTTATAGAGAAAGCCGACAAATATGTGCTGATTCCGACATTGGCTGAATTGAACAGAGCCTCGGAAACGCTGAATCTTTTGAGTGAAATGAAGGTTAAAATGCCGGGGCTGCAAGTAAATGAGGCTCTTAAAAGAGTGTCTGTAGATGGTGGCGGTGTGGTATTTCAAGTGAATGGCAAAGAAGAGTCCTTGTCAAAAGTACAGTCACTTAATCAACACGACATTTTAAGGATTGAGTACCGCAACACGCCTGATATCAGATACGCTGACCGTGGAGTGTCCGGAGTTATCAACTTTATAATGAAGCCTCGTCAGGAGGGTGGAACAATAATGGTGGAACTTGATGAAGCCGTCACGTCTTTACGCTCTTTCACAACAATAGCAGGAACTTACTATTACAAGAAATCAGAATGGTCCATCGACTATGGTAACACTTGGCAAAAAAACACCAAACAGTATTCAGATGCTCAAGAACAATACATAGGCAGGGAAAACATTATTTATCGCAATCAAATAGGACAACCTTCTTCTATGAGAGATTTCAGCAACAATGTTTCTTTAGGCTATACTTATATGTATGACTTGAATACAATGTTGGCGGCTCGTCTAAGTTTCAGAGCTTATGATGGGAACAACAGAAACTATAATATAATGGAGGAAATTATCGGTGATGCCAAGAGCAGATACGAAAAGTACAATCCAAACAAGTCTAAATCACACTCTCCTACACTTGACTTATACTTCCGCAAAAATTTCAGCCAAACGCAATCTTTGGAACTAAATGCTATGGGTACAATTTCAAGTGGAGATTATTCAAGAGAAATGCACTATAAATATGACAGCGGAACTGATTTCAACCAAATAAATCTCACGAACAACGACAGTTGGGCTGCGGCATTATAAGCTTTGTATTCCTTGAAAATCGGAAAGGTTGACACACGCTATGGTGTCAATTACAGACGAAACCACGCTGAAAACAAGTATTCAGAAAATGGTGCTCAGTTCACTCCAGACCATCAGACAAGGAATAACCTCTACTTTTATGGGGATCTCACAGGAAGATGGAACAAATTGGGATATACTTTTAGCATTGGCGGGAAATATTTTCACAACACCGGACTGTCAGGCAGTGAACATTATTTGAAGTTTAAAGCGTTAGGCACTCTCAATTTCAAGATAGACAAACATTGGAGCGCCAATTATCTCTATATGTACAGCCCGGATATGCCGCCATTGTCTGCTATGAATGATGACGTACACACCATTGATGACATATCGCTACAAATGGGAAATTTATACATAAAACCAAGCACTTATCAGCGACACCGCTTATACGTAAGGTATAATACCGGAAATTTCTATGCAACGGCATGGGGCAGCTACAGCCGTACAGACAATTCATTAAACTCCGTGTGGTATTACGATGATGACCCTTCAAGCAAGTATTACCGAATGTTTATCAACAAGACGGAAAATGGGAATTACACCGACAATATCAGTACGCAGTTGGATTTAAGTTATCAAAATCTGTTCAACCACCTCACATTGTCGGCATCTGTCGGTTGGGATAAATACAACGTGTCTGACAAGGCGGAGTACAACTCCCTGAACAAGGTATGGGCAAGTATCAGCGCAAACGCCTACTTCGGGAATTGGACAATCTATGCCAACTATTCCGTTGCTCCGCGTTACAGCCTTGACGGACGCACATTCTGCCGCGACATTCGTTTTGATTATTTCGGAGTAAAATACAAGTGGAGAGATTTCTCGTTTGGAGCAAGAATAATTAATGCATTTACTAAAAGAGGTTTTCTGCAGGAAACAGAGACCCCGTCAAAGGTACACCCGATTTCTAAAACATTCTATATAAAAGATTTTGCCAATATGGTAGAACTGAATATTGTTTACAGAATCAGTTTTGGCAAATCATATCAGCGTGCAAACCGCACATTGCAGAATAATGGTGTTGATACGGGCGTAAATGTTAAATACTAAATTCTTCAAATACACCATCTTCTCAGAAAAAGCAAAGTAAAAACATATCCGGCTATTAACTGTTGACTATCAACGATTAATAGCCGGATTGATTTATGCCAATACGGTAATTGTTTTGCTATAATAAGAAAGTCAAGTAAATTTGCATTTATTAACAATGCTGCGCATATTTATGGCACAAAGACAGCTATATCTTTGCAGTGTAAATAAAACAAAGATGGTAACTAACAATAATAACTCGTAGAATTATGAACAATGCAATTATTTTCTCAGAACGTGTGATTAACACGATTAACTCTCTCCCTGAAGAGGAAAAATTAGCAGTGACAAGTGCTGTATCTTGCGAATTTATTCTCGGCGTGCCTATGAAAAAAGGTCTCACTCCTTTACAGCAACTTTTATTCGCTGTAATTAAAAGCTACATTCTGCATGATACCAAGCAATTTGAATCAAAGCAAAAATTGGTTTCATAGAATAGATATGATAGTCTGATACTTAGAAAACATTGTTTCCGTTTTTTTTTAATTAATGGGAGTGTGATGCACACAGCTCGCACTCCCATTGTTATGAATTATGAAATGAATTGCGTTTCAGCATCTTGCCTCATATTATAATGCGACGACATTGATTGCCCGTACGCACCGGCAGAGCGAATCGCAAGTATATCTCCTCGCTTGGTGACCGGCAAAGTAATATTTTCAGCAAAGGTATCTGCCGATTCGCAGATAGGACCTACTACGTCGTAAGTTCCTTTTTCAGCAGATTTTGAAGAAATGTTATCTATTCTATGATATGCTTGGTAAAGCGCAGGACGAATCAAGTTGTTCATACCGGCATCAATAATAACAATTTGCTTGCTTTCACAGTGCTTTACGTAGATAACCTTGGTTATTAGAGTTCCACACTGTGCTACAATAGAGCGTCCTAATTCAAAATGCAATGTCACCCCTTGGGGCAATGGCAGATTTTTCTTAAATGTGTCAAAATACCCCTTAAAATCAGGAATTGGATTTTCTACAGGGTTCTCGTAGTCAATTCCGAGTCCTCCGCCAACATTGATATAGTCAATATTCAGTCCGTATTCATTGACTGCTTTATCCATAATAGGCTTTATTCTCTCGCAGAGAAGAACGTATGGTTCCATCGTGAGAATCTGGCTACCGATATGGAAATGAAATCCTCTCATATTCAAGCTTTTGCTTGATTTCACCATTGAAAGGACGTCATCAAGCAGATGCAGTGAAATGCCGAATTTATTCTCTGCAAGTCCCGTTGTGATGTAATGGTGGGTATGCGCATCAATATTAGGATTAATGCGAAGTGCAACGTTTGCCACTGCATTTTTGCCCTGTGCAATTTCATTTATAATGCTCAGTTCCTCCATTGACTCCACATTAAAACAACCGATTTTTAAGTCAATAGCTTCGGTAATTTCCTCATCGGTCTTACCTACCCCTGCGTATGCAATATTTTCCGGCACAAATCCGCACTTGATAGCGTGACGCACTTCTCCGATGCTCACGCAGTCTGCACCAAAGCCGTTAGATGCCAATAGCCGCAGAATACGAGGTTCAAAATTTGCCTTAATGGCATAATGCACCTTATAGTTGCAGCATGAAATATTATCTTTTATTACTTGAATAGTGTCATTTAATATTCTGAGGTCGTATAAATAGTACGGCGTTTGTGTCATGAAGATGGAATTTATATTGGTTATGAATTAAAAAGATGCTTACTGAGTGAATTAAGAGCAGCCACCTTGTCTTCTTTTCTGATAAGGAATGAAATATTGTAATCGCTGCCTCCGTAGGAAATCATACGCACAGGGATATCACGCATAGCATCAAGTGCCTGTGTTTCAAGTCCGCTATTATGCCATACGAGGTCACCTACCACACATATAATCACCATATCACGGTCAACGGTTACCGTAGAGAATTTTTTCAGTTCATCAACTATTGACTGCAAATTTCGGTCATCATCAATAGTGACAGATACACCTACCTCAGATGTAGCAATCATATCAATAGGCACTTTATAAGTTTCAAACGTTTCAAACACTTTATGCAAAAATCCGTAAGCGAGTAACATTCTGCCACTCTTTATTTTAATCGCAGTAATATTATCTTTTGCTGCAACTGCCTTAATCGCCTTTTGGGTGTTTGTGAACTGATTGTCAATAATAGTACCCGGTGCTTCCGGCTCCATGGTGTTAAGAAGACGAACAGGGATATTATTAAGTTTTGCAGGCAAAACGCATGCCGGGTGAAGAATTTTAGCACCGAAATATGCCAATTCCGCCGCTTCCTCAAAGTGGAGATGACTCACAGGTTTTGTATTTTGAACAAATCGAGGGTCATTATTATGCATGCCGTCAATATCCGTCCAGATTTGAACTTCTTCAGCATTGATAGCTGCACCGATAAGAGATGCAGTAAGGTCACTGCCTCCACGCTGCAAATTATCAATTCCACCGGTAGAATTACGGCAAATATACCCTTGCGTCAAGAAAAGATCTGCATCAGGATTTTTTGACAAAAGAGGCTTAATTCTATCCCTGATATAGCCCAATTCAGGTTCTAAGTTATTATTAATCCGCATAAAGTCCAGTGCATCAAGCATCACCACGTTGACACCCTGACTTTTCAAATAACAATACATTAATGCTGTAGATATTTTTTCACCTTGTGCAAGAATAGTTTTCTCAGCAGTGGAAAAAGCAGTTTCAGCATAGTTACGAATAATATTGAATGATTCCATCACCTTAGCGATAGCCTCTTCCTTGTATCTCACATCACAGTCATCAAAAAGTTCTTGAAAGACGCGTGAGTACTTATGTTGCAATTCATTCAACGTTTCTTTTGCGCCATCAACGTTTCCACATTTAAGGTACTCTGAAATTTCCACAAGAGTGTTGGTAGTACCGGACATGGCAGATAATACGATAATATTTTTACCACGACTGCAAACAAGTTTTGCTACATTTTTTATTCTCTGGGCGTTACCAACTGAAGTACCGCCAAACTTCAATACTTTCATTTTTAATGTATTGAGATAGTTTTAATTATAAATTATTAAAATTCCAAAGGATTGGTTTTCGGACTGCAAAGTTACAAAAAGAAAGCCGAATATACAACGAAACGACCCCACACTTTCAGTATGGAGCCGCTCAGTTTTTTCAAATCACTTGGCGGAGACTATCCGCGGAGGTAATTATTCTGCAGCAGGCGCTTCTTCAGCAGTAGCATTTGCAGCAGCTTCAGCCTCTGCCTTAGCAGCAGCGATTTCAGCTTTTTTCTTTGCTACAGCCTCAGCCTTTGCTTGATTCTTAGCTTCTTCTTCAGCAAGACGTTGTTTTGCAGCTTCTTGTTTCTTAGCAGCTTCTGAAGACTTAACAGCCTCAACAGCAGCTTGCTTTTTAGCTTTCCAAGCATCAAAACGACGTTGTGCTTCAGCTTCGTCAAAAGCACCTTTCTTAACGCCACCCATAAGGTGTTTCATTAAGAGTACACCTTCCTTAGAAAGGATTGTGCGAACTGTGTCTGTAGGTTCTGCACCTACGTTAACCCAATACAAAGCACGTTCGAAATTCAATGAGATTGTAGCAGGATTAGTGTTAGGATTATAAGAACCGATCCTTTCAATAAATTTACCATCTCGTGGTGCTCTGCTATCGGCGATAACAATTGGATAGAACGCATAGTTCTTGTGACCATGACGTTGTAATCTGATTTTTGTTGCCATTAAACTTTAGTTTAAAAAATTAATATTGTTTTGTATTGATGTTTTGCGGTTGCAAAGGTACTATTATTTTTTCGGACTACAAAAATTTTATTGACTTTAATTTTCATTTTCTTCCGAAATAATTATCATACAGGCGGTTAAAGTCTTCAGTAGTTCTAAATCCGTTCAACCAATTATTGATAGTATCACATAATTCCTGATTGTTTTTAGACAATATCCAAGATTGGAACTGATTAAAAGATATATCCGTGGAAATATCAAGATTCGAATATTCAGCCACTAAGGCATCGGCGTATTTTTTATTCACCACTGCCTGCTTTATATCACCAAGTGCCGTAAGTATTACCAGCTGTTCCGCTCCGTATTTCGGATCTTCCGCCACATAGATAGTATCTCCTATTTCCTCGGAAAGATTATGTATTCTCTCCTTTGCAAGTGAGCCGGCAGGAATCCAAATAGTGTCACCTGCAAGGTCATTTTGAGTAAAAGGCTTGCTTTCAGCATCTTTTCTCCTGACAAGCACTTGATGGTCAATATAAATTGAATCAGTATATAAGTAATGTTCTTTCATATTTGAAGTCACAGGAATATCCGCAATGACAATATCAAATTTTCCTTCTTCCAACTGTCTTAACGCAGATTTAAGATTAGAGAAAGCTGAAATATGTACAGGACGTTTATGTTTTAAGCACAAAAGTCTGATTAAGTCGTAATGAAATCCGCTTAGAGTATCTTCCTTCGTGGACAGTCCAATCGGTGATAATTCAATAGCGACATTTAGCGTATCCCCTTCCGCTCTGTCGTCGACGACTTCATTTGGAGAGGAACATTTTTTAAGTCCGAACATCAACGCGAGTACTCCTGCCAGGAGAACTGCGTAAATCGCCACTTTTCCGGTTTTCGCTTGTAACTGTTTCATCAGTTGGCAAAATTAATTGAAAGTCCTAACTGAAAACGACGAGGATTTAGCGGATAGTGTGGCATAGAGAAGTAATTTTTATCCACCATTCCTTGACTGATGTGTGACATCATTATATAAAAGCGTGTTTTACCCAACTTCATATCCGCATACACATTCATGAACGGATAGTTTCCACATTCTATTTCATCTTGATTGTAGAAGGTCATTGTAGCCGGCTGATAAGCCACACTTTTATACTTTGTATAGTAAGAGCAGTCCACTCCGAACTGTACGTCAAGCACTCTCGCCACTTTAAATTTCAAGTAAAGATTACTATAAATTGCGAGTTTAGGCAGTGGTATAACACTTTCGTCTGTTGATGTTTGATATGTAATATCATTATCCCAGTTTATAGCCTTATACCCAAGATGCTGATTAAGTGTGGCACTGAATACTTGTACGCTACCCCCATGCTGCACAGGCTTGCAAGTTTTATCAAAATATATGTAATTCTGTACATTTTCAACGCCTGCATTAATCTTCGTATTGGTAAATGGTATCACTAATACTCCACCTACTCGGAATTTACGAATTTTAGAAAAATCGTTTTTCCAAATATAGTGATTGGACACATAGTTGTTATACAAATACGGTGCTTGAATATTTTCAAATTTCCCATACGCACTCAGCGATACCGTATCACCAAAAAGCGGAAAATGGGTATTAATTTTTCCTTGCAGTTTCACCTCACCGGATGCCGGTCCTACAAGTCCGAATTCACCTGTTGCCTCGTATGTCAGATATGCACCGTGCTGCTTTGTCAGCTGAGCACCCACCCACACCAAGTTCTGTTTTTCATTCGGCTTAATGTCGGGAAACGGATTCGGATTCAAGCCCTCAGGTGCTGAAGGATTACCGGTGACACTATCCGGAGCCTGAGTATAACTTCTTAATTGATGAGTTACGTAAGCAGAAAGTCCGGCCTTAGCGTATTTATTAAATCCTTCAAGCAGAGAAATACCGAATGTATTTGTCAATGCCCAATATTGCGTTCTGTCATCAGTACCATTTGCATTAAGATACCTGTTTTCCCAAAATTCCGTATCTTCATTCAGCACGTCATTTTTAAATATATGCTTTGCAGCATCGTATTTAAGAGTCCATATAAAACTTGACACCGGAACGTACGTTTTCACCTTAGTCGTATCATCTATAATCTCCTCTTTATAGAAGCCGACTTTGTATCTGTTATTAAGCAAAAGACGCTCTGAGACGATTTTTGAATGTGACTTTGACAGATTCGTAGGAATTGTCTTGGCATCAACACTTGACGACCCTCCTTGCACTTGAGCAGGGTCTGTGATATATAAGTCATCAGTTATACCGCCATTTTCCTTATTTAGAAAATTGTAGTGATTAAAATAACCTTGAAATTCGTATCGGTCACCGATATACGAACCGGAAAAACCCCAACTGAGGTCCTTATCCGCTTGGTAATTATAGCTACCCTTGGAATACAGATAATCAAGCATAGCACCTACTTGTGCTCTTTTATTTATATTTCCGGAAAATGTACCTGACAATCTGTCTTGAGCATTATCTCTACCACCACCGGTGTTGTACGATAACAATGTCATAGGTAAGCGCGTGTTGAAAAAACGCATATCGTACATCGTCGGCATCCACGCTGCAAGTGCATCTTGAAAGAAAAAGTCTGAAGTAGCATTTCTATCAAAATATATCAAGTTCAGCCCTTCAGCTCCAAGGTTTCCTGTTGTAGCATACGCCGGAGAAACAGACATTGACGGCACTGAACGTAAATGATAATTTGAGAACAGTGTATCTATGGTTGACTCGTTTCGCAATCCTAACGGCTCTATAAGAGTCCACGCATACGATGGCAGCACACTCTGCTTTGGCTTTGATTCCGTATCTTGCGCAAATACGTTCAATACCACACCAAAAATCAAGATTGCTAAGGATATTATTTTATATTTCATATTTGGAGTTTCTGTATTAACACAATGAACTGCAAATTTAGCGAAAATTTATGGAATAGATGCGCTTTTTCTTTACAAACAAAAAAAACAGACTGCAAAAAACGAATCATTTCACAGCCTGTTTGTCTTTGTGATATGGAAAAAACTACAATGTCATAGCATCAACAGCCAATTCATCAGTTATTGCCAAGTCAATGACTTCTTTTATCGTCTTTACATAGTGGAATGTAAGACCTTCAACATATTTTTCGGGTATATCCATTATATCTTTACGATTTTCATCGGAAAGTATCAACTCTGTCAGTCCTGCACGCTTTGCCGCAAGAATTTTTTCTCTGATACCGCCAACGGGCAGCACCTTACCTCTCAAGGTTATTTCACCTGTCATCGCAACACCTTTCTTCACCTTTTTCTGAGTATAGGCTGAAACGATTGAAGTAACCATCGTAATACCTGCAGACGGACCGTCCTTAGGAATTGCACCTTCCGGAACGTGAATATGCAAGTTGTACTTATCAAACAGTTCACTGTTAATACCGAAAATTGAAGAATGTGCCTTAACGTATTGCCATGCGATTACGGCAGACTCTTTCATCACATCTCCAAGGTTACCGGTAAGCGTAGGTCTTTCACCTTTTCCCGGAGCGAGTGAAGATTCTATAAATAAGATTTCACCGCCTACGGAGGTCCAAGCAAGTCCGGCCACAACTCCCGCAAAATCATTACCTTCGTAACGATCTTTTGTGTATTTGACCACACCAAGATATTCCGGTACATTTTCTACGTCAATCACTGTATTTTCAACACTTTTCGATTCACGCAAATTATGTAGGATTACCTTTCGGATTATTGATGCAATGGACTTTTCCAACTGACGAACACCACTTTCCGCCGTATAAGATTCAATAATATTACGCAATGCGGCATCAGTGAAATTTACAGTACCTTTCGCAAGTCCGGCAAATTCAAGTTGACGTGGCAGCAAATGGCGTTTTGCTATCTCCACCTTCTCCTCCATCAGGTAACCCGGGATTTCAATCACTTCCATACGGTCCAATAGCGGTTGACTGATAGTCGATAATGTATTGGCAGTGGCGATAAACAACACTTTTGAAAGGTCAAAATCCATATCTATGTAATTATCATGGAAATGACAATTCTGTTCAGGGTCAAGCACTTCAAGAAGTGCAGCCGCCGGATCACCTTTTATATCTGAACCTATTTTATCTATTTCATCAAGCAGTAACACCGGATTTGCCTTCTTGCAACGTTTCATTGCATCTACTATACGTCCCGGCATAGCACCGATATAAGTACGCCTATGACCTCTCAGTTCCGCCTCATCATGCAAACCTCCCAAGGAAATGCGTTGGTACTCTTTTCCAAGTGCTTTTGCTATTGAAATTCCTAAAGATGTTTTACCCACACCCGGAGCTCCTACAAGACAAATTATAGGTGCATGACCTTCAGGATTTTGTATCATCAATGCAATCTGCTCCAATACACGTTCCTTAACTTTTTCAAGACCATAATGGTCCTCGTTAAGTACTCGCTCCGCCATTTCAATATCCTTATTCGGCTCGGAATATTCACCCCATGGAAGTTCCAAAATAGTATCAAGGAATGAGTATTGTATTGAATAGTCCGGAGACTGTGGATTAAGCCTTCTAAGTTTTTCTACTTCTTTTTCAAAAGTTTTACGGATATTATCAGGGAATTTTACGTCTTTTGCTCGTTTCAAGAACGTAGTCGCATCATCGTCGTCACCGTAAAGCTCTTCGCGGATAGCTTCCATTTGCTGCTGCAAAAAGACGTTTTTATTCTGTTCTGTTAAAGTTTGCTGAGCCCGCTCCTTGATTGACTGAGTCAAATTAAACAGTTCGTGGCACTTGTACAATTCTTCAAGAAGTCTTTCCGCCCTGTTTTTAAGTTTATTCATTGCAAGCAGTTGCGATTTGATTTCAACAGATAGCGGCAAGTTCGTTGCTACCATATTGATAAGCATTTCCGGATCTTGAATATTCTGCAAGCTGAACAACAAATCATTCATTCCGTCAGGAGTTGCTTGTTTTATTACTTTTGAACCAAGCTCCATCACCGTATTCAATATAGCCGTAAACTCATCATCTATCGGATCACACTTATCCTTGATGTGAGAAATTTGTGCAGAAAGAGCATTCGGAATCAATTTTCTCAAACCGCTACCACGGATCTTGAATTTTTCTTTTCCGTAAATCAATGCAGCCTTTTGACCGTCAGGCAGAGGTATTATCTGCAATACGTCAACAATAACACCATACTGATACAAATCCGACAAATCAGGAAATTCCACATCTGCCGAACGCTGACATACAAGACCTAATGAAATCTTATTTTTCATTGCGTACTCAGCAGTCTCAAGTGCAATATTTCTCGCTAATGTAATAGGAATATGCACCTTTGGAAACAAAACAAGGTTTCGTGTTGGTAACAATGGCAAATCTTCTTTATCCACCGGCTTGAAATCTTCTTTACCTGTTATATCTATTTGGCTTACTTGCATTATTTTTGTAGATTTTTCATTCATTTTCATAACTCTTTTTGCATTGCGCCCGCATCTTTAATGACACGAGGCATACTACTCAATACAAAATATGTGCCGAAAATAGTTAAACATATTTTGTATTTATAAACATATCACATTTACAATCTTACGAGGCAATCAAGAATCATCGGTAAAACAGACGTATCCACGCCAAGATGTTCCAGTTCCTTTGCACTGCTCTTAACGCTGTTAATAACGCCGTCAATGCCGTTTTCATCTCTCTCGGAAGCAAGTTCATAGCAGTTTATTGCCTCTTTAAAGTCTGCCATCGCCATTGCAATATTTCCCATCACAAGATAGTCGCCTGCTTGCGGATCTGATGAAACGATTTTCTTGAGATTATTCATCGATGCATCAAATTTTCCTAACCTGTACTGACTATACGACAACAATCGCAATGCTGAAATATTCTCTGGCTCCATGTATGCCACCTTAGTCAATATCGGAATTGCTTTTTCAAGTTTATCTGTAGCTATAAGCGATTTGGCCTTTTGTATTAACACCTTCGTATCATCGGGATTTGTAATACATAAGTCTTCGATATATTCCAATGCCTCTCTATGTCTGTTCAGAAGTTGCAGACACTGAACAATTCTTTTGACAGTCCAAGTACTGCCGGACTCCATCAAGTCTGCCTTCTTGTAATAGACAAGAGCATTTTCAATATCATTTCTCAGCTGATAGCAGAATCCCGCCTTCTGTAGATTTTGCGCATTCACAATATCGCACTTTTCAAGGTACAAGTAAAGTTTCAGAGCCTCATCGTAATATTTATGCTTGAAATAGTATTCCGCGATTAATTCTATCTCAGTATCCGCAGCATTTCCCAATAGGGGAAGGTGCTTGCATTTAGCGATATCAAAGGGTTTTCCGAAAGGATTATTGAACTCTCCTTTTCTTCTGTACAGTTTAAAAAAGCGATATAAGTTCTGGACGTAATTCGTTATATGACTTTTACGGGGTACAACATCCGCAGCCTCTGTTTTTTCTATCCCGGAAATGTTAAGATTATTCATTTTAACCTGATTCAGAATAGAATCTTTTTGACTCTGCGGCATATAACTGCCGGAGTAAAGCAGCATTATGGAATACTTATCACTATCACACACGTTCGGTATTTTCTCAATAAGTTGTGCTACTTTTCTGCTATCATCATCTGCTTTAATCACAGAACTGTCTTCACTGAAAGGTGCAAACCAGTTAGATATTTCATTAAAAAACGGAAAAGTTTTTAACTGATTAAACGCAGACATAAAGATGTCACCACCTTCGGACTGTATCTTAAATATCTCTTGCATCTTTTTGGACAACTTGGAATTTTGCAAAGATTCCATCCACTCAGGATTTTCTTCAAGAGATGATATATCAAATGTTTCCTCGTCTATTTTCATATCTGAGAAAAACTTGTTTATGTCTTTCTGAGCCTTTTGCAGTTCCGGCAAAATTTCTTTTTGAATTTTTTCACCGATTCTCTCGGTATCAATAGTCTTGATAAGTTCGAACAATACGTTCTTGACATCTTCATTCCACATCGGCAAAACCGAAGTCTCCTTTAGTTTTTTCACGGCTGTCGATTTGACAGGACGTGAACCGTACATCAATAGCGATATCAGTAATGAAGTCAAAGCGACAGGAGAAATCATAGACTTGGAGTCTGAAGCAAAGCAGCAATACAAATCTATCAACAGTTCCATCTTATTACTGTCAAAATACTCAAGTACAGACAGGAGCAGAGCCGGCACCAACTGAACCTTTGCTTTTTCCGGTATAGCCTCGGACTTAAATAAGTCAAGCAACTCATTTTTATCTCCGGCTTTTAACGGATACGTTATCCAAATAGCATTAAATAAGTCTATTAAAGAACGTTCCTTTATTTCAACAGAATTACTTTCATCTGTTTTTCCTTCAGAAATCACATTAAAGATAGATGTACTGTCACATATCTTCTTGAACTCTCCTATTCTGTCGGAAATAGTTTTGTTTCTTGAAATTTCCGTTCTGCATTGACTGTAATATAGTGAAAAATTGGAATTCAGTGCGGAATTTCTTTTTATGGAATCAAGGAGGGTATAAGCTTCCACAATATAATCATTGTAAAAAGTACCCCTTGCAGTATCATTCACACCCTCTTGTAAAAAGTATAACATTCTGCGATATTCTTCTTCAAGCCTACTACAACTCTCTACTATATCATTGTACTTTTTTCCCTTCGCGACCTTGCTTATTTCCTTAATAGCATCAAGAAGGCGCCTGTTTGACAACAATGTATCAATATGTGTAAATGTATTGCTTTCTTCCATAATTCACTTTTTATTAAACAACGAATAACAAAAATCTTGCCAAAAAAAATCCGCGACTTCATTTTGTGAGGTCGCGGACATTTTTATTGAGAATTTTAATCATCAAGTTTATGAATCACAAGCCCCGAACGAAGTTTTGGTTCGAACCATGTGGTCTTCGGAGGCATAATATTTCCTGAGTCTGCAATATCCATTAGCTGCTTCATTGATACGGGATACAATGCAAGAGCCATCTTCATCTCTCCACTATCAACTCTGCGCTTTAATTCGCCCAAACCACGAATACCTCCTACGAAATCTATTCGCTTATCTGAACGCAAATCTTGGATTCCGAGAATATCACGAAGAATCAAGTCACTTGATATTGTCACGTCAAGCACTCCAATCGGGTCATTATCATTGTATGTACCTGCCTTTGCTGTCAATGAATACCACTTTCCGTCAAGGTAAAGAGAAAAATTATGCAACTTTGCAGGTGCATAAATTTCAGTGCCCTTTTCTTCTACATCGAAATGTTCGCGTACCTTATCAAGGAACTGACTTGGAGTAAGTCCGTTCAAATCTTTCACCACACGATTATAGTCAATAATCTTCAAGTGAGAAGCAGGGAATGCTACTGCGAGGAAGTAATTGTATTCCTCATTTCCGGTGTGATTCGGATTTGCTTTAGCCTTTTCATTGCCTACAAGTGCTGCGGCAGCAGTTCTGTGGTGACCGTCTGCGATGTACAGATACGGAATCTTGGCAAACTCTTCAGTAATTTCCTTAATCATTTTTTCATCACTGATAACCCAGAAATGATGTCCGAAACCATCTTCAGCAACAAAATCATATTCCGGTTTTTCTTTAGTGACAGTCTTGATTATCTCATCAAGAACCTTATTGTCAGGGAATGCAAAAAATACAGGTTCAATATTAGCATTATTGATTCTCACGTGCTTCATACGGTCCTCTTCTTTGTCTCGGCGAGTGAGTTCATGCTTTTTGATTTTGCCTGTCATATAATCCTCCACATTGGCTGCAAGCACAATACCATACTGTGTACGTCCATTCATCGTCTGAGCGTAAATATAGTAGTGTTCTTTATCATCTTGCACAAGCCAACCTTTCTGCTGGAATGCCTTGAAATTTTCTACGGCTTTGTCGTACACTTTCGGGTCATGCTCATCAGTACCCGGTTCAAAATCAATTTCAGGCTTGATTATGTGGTACAAAGACTTTTCATTTCCTTCAGCCTCTTTGCGTGCTTCCTCTGAGTTCAATACATCGTACGGGCGAGACGCAACTTGGGTCACAAGTTCTTTTGGTGGTCTTACACCGCGAAATGGTTTTACTTTTGCCATGGTTTTCGTTAGGTTTATTGAGTGTTATTATTAAGTTAAGTTAGTGTTTTCTTTTTATCGTTTGTTCTCTGTCCGGACCTACTGACACTATCGTTATAGGTGTCTCAAGTTCTGACTCGAGAAATTTTATATAGTTCACAAAATTCACAGGAAAATCTGACTCGGATTTTGCTATCGTCAAGTCACAATTCCAACCCGGTAATGTTTTATACACAGGTTTGATTGACTGAGTATCAACATCAAACGGGAAACGATTTGTTTCTTCACCATCAATTTCGTATGACACACAAGCCTTTATTTCATCGAAACTGTCAAGAACATCGCTCTTCATCATTATAAGTTGCGTTACTCCATTTAGCATAATTGCATATTTCAGCGCAACGAGGTCTATCCAGCCACAACGACGCTCTCTTCCTGTAACTGCACCGTACTCATGACCGATATCTCGGATTTTCTTGCCAGTTTCATCAAACAATTCCGTAGGGAAAGGACCACTGCCCACTCTCGTACAGTATGCCTTGAAAATTCCGTAAACCTCTCCTATCTTATTAGGAGCGACACCAAGTCCCGAGCATGCACCTGCACACACTGTATTTGATGATGTAACAAATGGATAAGAACCGAAATCCACATCAAGCAACGTCCCTTGTGCGCCTTCGCATAGTACGCTTTTACCTGATTTCAAATACTCATTCACCACGTATTCGCTATCAATAATATCGTACTCTTTCAAGTAATTTACAGCATCAAGCCACGTCTTCTCAAGTTCCGTAATATCCGGATTTTCTCCCATAGAGCGGAGAATTGTCAGATGTCTTTCCTTTGCATTACTGTATTTTTCATCAAAGTTATGAAAGACGTCTCCGAGTCGCAGTCCGTTTCGGCTCACCTTATCAGTATAGGCTGGACCGATACCTTTGCCGGTAGTTCCTATCTTACCCTTTCCTTTCTGACGTTCATTAGCAGCATCAAGAAGTCTGTGAGTAGGGAGTATTAAATGTGCTTTCTTGGAAATTTTCAGCACCTTCTTGAGTTCAACTCCACTCTTTTCAAGGGCAACAGCCTCTTCCTTAAACAATATAGGATCAAGGACAACGCCATTACCGATTATATTAACTTGTCCGTCTTGAAATATTCCTGAAGGAATTGAACGCAACACGTATTTTTTCCCTTCGAACTCGAGCGTATGCCCGGCATTCGGTCCGCCCTGAAATCGTGCCACTACATCGTAATTCGGTGTCAGCACATCTACGACTTTTCCTTTTCCTTCATCGCCCCACTGGAGCCCTAACAAAACGTCAACTTTCATTTTAACAATTAATTTGTAATAGTTTTTTTATTTTTACGCATACAAGTGGAGCATATCCCATACACATACGTCTGAACGTACTCCGTATGAAACATACGAAACTTGATTTTGGTTAATTCATTCAGTGACTCAGGAGACTTTACATCTTTTATTTTTCCGCACTGTTTACACACAAGATGCAAATAGTTAATTGATGTATTTCCTATAACACGCTCGTAATGTGCATTTTTTCCATCAAACTGTTGCTTGACCAGCAGTCCGGCATCAGTGAAAAGCTGCAGCACATTGTACAAGGTTGCTTTGCAGACATGGTACGATGATGACTCCATTGACTCTGACAACTTATTTATATCAAACCTGCGACCCATCTCAAACACCTTATCCAAAATAGCGTAGCGCTCGGGGGTTTTTCGCAAATGTTTGCTCTCTAAATAGTGAGTCAACACATCTTTCGCATCTTGCCTGTTTTTAGCCTCTGTCATAATGATTACAAAGTTAATTCAAAACTTTTATCTTTTCAAACTAAATTTATCATTTTACCAGCTTTTTAAAAATTTTTCATTTTGGCTTGGATACTTCAAAAAAAAAAATTAACTTTGCACTCGCAAAACGAAGCCGCACTACATAAGCGGCGTGAAAGATGGTCCGGTAGCTCAGCTGGATAGAGCATCTGCCTTCTAAGCAGACGGTCACGCGTTCGAATCGCGTCCGGATCACAAAAGGCTTGCAGAATTTCCTGCAAGCCTTTTTATTTTCCTTGTAAACACCTGCACTGCAGACTCTAAAAAAAACGAGTTGCGTAGCACATTTAGCACTATACAACTCGCTGTATATTAATCTCTTATTTATATCAACTGTCAAAGATAAGAAGAGCCGCAATAAAATTGAAACTACAAAATATTTAGAGTCAATTATTTACAATTTTTTCAGAGTCACACTGTTAAACACCCGCTGTAACTATTAAAGGTGTGAAGTTTTAGATCTGTAAAATGCTGGTATGAAACTTAAAATGGTTATGACACATTGCGTATTTTCGTCTTTTACTGCAAAATTTCTGATTTATTGAAAATTAATTGTAGATTCCAAAACGAACTGCAAAAAATATTCGTCAACAAAACATAATTGCTCCTCGTGAGGGGTTGCCTAGCGGCGGGGGCTGACGAGTCAGCTCCCAAGAGCGAAAACCGACAAATTGGGTTCAACTGACAAAATAAAATAAAAAAGAGGGTGTATCAAAAAAAAGCATTTGGTACATCCTCTTGTTTTTTATGTCGCTGAGA
>SAMEA104315426__coassemble_170_pt1 | contig 78683 bp, 70 predicted proteins | sample SAMEA104315426__metabat2_low_PE_027 | metagenome-assembled genome bin SAMEA104315426 (sample SAMEA104315426) | gut metagenome | biome: Monkey gut; feature: monkey-associated habitat; material: faeces | place: China | collected 2013 | reverse complement strand
TAATCCCCTTGCGATTTTTTTGTTCCTATCAAGACGGCTTTATTCGGATGCTTACATACGAATATATTACTGTCCGCTAAACCATAAAATGGTTTGCGGACAGTAATAATTATAAAATCCTCGATTACGTACCGAGGATTTTAGTATTCAGTTTGTTTGAAAATTATTCAGCTTTATCTTCAGCAGGTTTTTCAGCAGTTTCTTCTTTGAAAGTAGTGAAGCCGGCATCTAAAAGTTGGTTGTACCAGTTGAACACCTTCTTTATGTCTGTGGTGTAAACTCTTTCTTCATCAAAGTCAGGAAGAATTTCCTTGAAGTAAGCGCGAACGGCTTCGTCGTCACCAAGTGCTTTAACATCAACGTGTTTGCCTTCGTTTTTTTCTTTAACAGCTTCAAAAACGTCTGCTAATGGAACATCGTTTTCAACAGTGTATATAGCGATATCACCGAGTGATATGATTTTATCGTGTGCGTATGCCGGAGTTCTTTTGCCGTTAAGCAAAGATTCTACTATAAGCATATTCTTACCTTGATTGACAAGGCGGAAAAGACCTTGCTTTCCTGAGATAGATAGTATTCTTTTTAGCATTTTTATGTGTATTAATGTTTTGTTTATTTCAATTTGTACGCAAATTTAGCATTTTATCTTCAATTATGCCTATAATTGAATTGAAATATTTGTTAATCGTATATGGTAGCAACTATATTTCGATCACCACCGTAGTCACGGAACTCGCATAGGTAAATACCTTGCCAAGTACCGAGATTCAGTCTGCCATCTGTTATAGGGATAGTGATATTCACTCCGAATAAGGAGCATTTAGCATGTGCCGGCATATCATCAAGTCCTTCAAGTGTATGCTCATAGTACGGTTCATTTTCTTTAACTAAGTGATTTAAAATTTTATCCATATCACTTCTTACGTCGGGGTCTGCATTTTCATTTATAGAAAGAGCGCAAGAAGTGTGTTTGACAAAAAGATTAAGTAATCCTGTCTGTGGAAGGCTATGCGGCAAATGTCTTAAAATTTCATTAGTAATCAAGTGACAGCCGCGTCTTTTCGCTGATAGTGAAAATTCTGTTTGGTACATAGACGTAATGATTAAAAAATACCGAGAAGCTCTATTTCAAATATTAGAGTGGAATAAGCCGGAATTCCGGGTTGAGAATATTTGCCGTAACCCATTTCCGCAGGAATATATATTTCCCATTTATCTCCGATAGTCATATTCTGAAGTGCTATAATCCAACCTTCAATTAATTCTGAAAGACGAATAGCAAGAGGCGCACCGCCTTTGCTGCTGTCAAATACCTTTCCGTCAATGGTCTTGCCGGTGTAGTGAGCGGTTATCACACTTTGCGGAGTAGGACGTTTGGAACCGTTACCTGACTGAATGACCTTGTAAAGGACACCTTTAGCCAACATCTGTACATCTTCATTTTTGGCAATTTCGTCAAGCCATAATTTATTTTCAAGTGCGTATTGTTTTTTATCTTTCATTATTCAATTCATTTATATCTATTTCCGTAAAACGGTTTATTGTAATGCCGTTACGAGATATTTTTTCAAAAAACATTTTTTCAGGTCTTACCCAATATCCGCAATCGCCGTACAGTGCTTGGTAAACGACTTCTCTTTCAAAAGTTTCACAATCGTGCGCTGACTTGATGTACTTGTACTTTCCACCCTTGAAGTGACGAAAATACCTTGATTTACTTACGGGGTATTTATCCAAAATATCCAAGATAATTGGTAGGTAATATTTTTCAACTTCCTCAGCAGTGGGAGTATGAGCTCCGGGAAATTTATAAGAATGATTATAGTGTTTCAAAAAAACTTCTTCGTAATGTGCAAGTGTATCTTTTTCTCCGAAAATTCCCCTAACTTTTTCATTATAAAAAGGACTTGTAAAATCAAATTGGTGAATCTCCACTTCTTCAAATTCGGCAATAAGGTCGTTGTCAATGATAAAGTCTTGAATCCCGTTTTCACGAGGAGATTTATATTGATGGTTTCCTAAACGGTCTTTAAGAAAAGATGTCATCTTAAAATGCGGATTGCCTAACAAAGCCGGTGTTCCAACAATCGGCGCAAGGATTTGAGCAAAAAAAGCACCACAACTGTTACCCACAATAATATCCGGCATCTCCTTGTCGCATACAGTATGAATAAATTCCAATGCTTCTTTTGGGTGTATAGGTAAATCAGGAGAAATGACTTCAATAGAATCCCTTAGACATTTCCTCAATGTCTCGGCTTGAATACATTGTCCCGATGAAAAATATCCGTGTAAAAATAATATTTTTTTCATTTATTATCCGCCAATAATTTTCAGGTCACAAAGATACAAAATTTATTTATTCATTCTTTAAATGGCGGAATTTAAGGTTGAAATTTAAAAGAGGAAAGATTCCAATAAGAAGTGCAACAACCTTATCCCCCTTCCCCATGGGGAAGGCCGCTCGCCGAAAAAGATGTTGTTAGTAGCGTATTATTGGAAATTTTTCTAAGATTTTACTTGCAATACAAAAAAAGAGGGTGTATCAAAATAAAGCATTTGGTACATCCTCTTGTTTTGTATGTTCTCGGCGAGAATTACATATTCATACCACCATCTACTTGTATTACTTGACCTGTAACATAGCTTGAAAGGTCAGATGCAAGGAATGTAGCAACGTCTGCTATATCTTCAGGTTTACCGCCACGACGAGCAGGAATCTTCATCTTCCATTCTTCACGAATCTTTTCAGGAAGTGCAGCAGTCATAGCTGTTTCAATAAAACCGGGAGCAATAGCATTAGCACGGATACCGCGAGGACCCATCTCTTGAGCGACACTCTTAGCAAGAGCAATCATACCAGCCTTTGAAGCAGCATAGTTCGCTTGACCTGCATTTCCGTGAACACCTACTACAGATGCCATATTGATGATGCTGCCTGAACGTTGGCTGAACATTACAGGAACAACATTTCTTGTGAAATTAAAGGCACTCTTGAGGTTGATGCCGATAACTCTATCCCATTGCTCTTCACTCATACGAAGAAGAAGTCCGTCCTTTGTGATTCCGGCATTATTAACCAATATGTCAATTCTACCGAATTCTTTTTGAATTTCAGCAACAACTGCTTTAGTAGCTTCAAAATTAGAAGCATCTGAAGCAAAACCTTTAGCCTTAACGCCGAAAGCAGCAATTTCTTGTTCCGTAGCTTTAGCGTTGTCGTCAATAACGAGGTCTGTGAAAGCGATATTTGCGCCTTCAGAAGCAAATTTAAGTGCGATGGCTTTACCAATACCGCGAGCAGCACCTGTAATAAGGGCTGTTTTTCCTTCAAGTAATTTCATTTTATATATATTTTAAAATGTTTAGAAATAATCTAATGTTTTTGTAATCCATTCAGTACAAATGAAATAAATGCTCGTTTATTTTTCTCTGCGACATCATCTGCAATATCTTTATTCTCATTCCATATAGTGCGTATCATTATCGGCAGGGTATGTGGGATTGACGTAGAAAGGTACTCATCAAAGTCACCTGAAGAAATGCCTTCATTAATGATACTTTTAATAATATCTTCCTCTTTTGCATAAACAGCTTTCTTAATTTTATCATTTTTCGAAAAGTCAAGTGTCAGCCAAGACAGAATAGATTCTTTTTGCTTAGAGGCTTCAGTGAGAGCGTTGAACCGTTCGTTGATAAACTTTTCAAGTTTGTCGCACGGAGATATATTTTCCGCTGCAATTTCTTTAACGGCTTTAACATGATTTTCGCTTTCTCGCTCAATAACAGCACTATAGATATCACTTTTATTTTTGAAATAAGAATAAACGGTACGACGCCCATTATCGGAAGCATTTGCGATGTCTATCATCGTAGTATTTTCTATTCCCTTGTTAAGGAATAGCTTACGAGCTACTTCAATAAGTCTGTCACGAGTCTTTATTACCATTTAACTGTATCAATTTTCAAATTTTGTGCGAATTTACTTATTTTATCTCAGATAACAAAAAATTGCCAATAATTTGTTTTATCTGAAAGTTTATTCGTAATTTCGCAGAGAAATCACATCATATTTATCTATATGTTTAAGAAAGTATTGGTTGGCGTTGCCGTATTAGTCAGTTACGCTGTATGTAAAGCGGAAAATCCGCTATCTTTTTATTCCGACAATGTAGCATCCGTAGGTGTTGTAGTTTATGACTTGGAAAATAAATCCGAGGTGTATAATTACAACGGCAATTTATCGCTTACTCCTGCAAGTACCATGAAACTTGTTTCTTCCGCTGCGGCATTATCTCTTTATCCTGCAGACTATCAGTACGAAACACCGGCTTACATTGATGGCAAGATTGAAAAAGGCACTGTTTTTGGTGATATAGTGATAAAAGGTTCCGGAGATCCCACATTGTATAGTCGTCATTTTCCGGATAATCAAACTTTTATTGAAGATATAACATCTTCACTTAAAGATCTTGGTGTAAAAAGAATTTCAGGCAATATAGTTGTTGATAATGGAGACCAGCAAAACGTTGGCAAACTTGGTACTTGGGAGATTGAAGATGGATACTATGAATACGGTACAGGGTGGTATCCTTTTAATTATAGGGATAATGTATTCAGACTCAACCCTAACTTGATGACTGCCGTTCCCCAAAACATCAACCTTGAAAATATTGTAACAGAAGTTGACGGAAAACTATACTTAATCCAAAGTTTTGGTAATTCTTACAATGAAATAACAGGAATACAATCCTTCAGAGATGATTCAACCATTAAACTTCCAAATCCATACCCGTGCGACTTATTTATTGCAGACTTAACATCAACAATATCAGACTCCGGAATAGAGTTCGTTAATGATGAAGAAAATTATGATACTGAAACAGTTCAATCTGATTCAATTCCATCTGATTCAATTCCATTGGCATCGTATTACTCGCCTGCATTAAAGGCTATTATTACGGACTTGATGCATCGCAGTGATAATATGATGGCAGAATCAACTCTCAGACTTCTTGCACCAGGATTATCTCTTGATGACGCTTTGAGAGCCGAAAAAGATTTATATGATTCAAAAGGTATTCCTACAGACCTTTATACAATCCGAGATGGCAGCGGACTTTCGCGCGGCAATGCCGTATCACCCGAATTTTTTATCAAGGTACTCACGTCAATGTCTGATAATGAAGACTTTGTAGATGTATTTCCGAGAGCCGGTGTTGACGGGACTGTCTGTAGCTTGTTTAAAGGGACTCCACTTGAAGGCAGAGCTGCATTGAAAAGCGGAAGCATGAGTGGAGTGCGCTGCTATGCCGGCTATATATTGAATGATGATGACGAACCAAAATATGCCGTCGCTATTATGGTAAATAATTTCAAGTGCAAAGTATCTGAAATTAATAAATCCATTCAAGACTTCTTGCTTGGACTTTGAGGAGTTCTCAGCGTGGATAGACCTTGCCACTATTCAGAAGTGGGGTCAGAGCGTGGCTAATCCGGATAGTGAGGAAGAAGAGTCAAAAAAAAACTGACGATTGAGGAACTGTTTGGGATAGCGGTCGGACAAATAGGAATGTCCGTAAGTGATTTTGAGATGTGTACGCCTTCAGAGTTCGAGTGGACTGTAAAGAAGTGGCACGAGAATGAGGAGGCGAGGTTGCAGTCAAGTTGGGAAATGGCACGTACCATAGCGACGATAATGATACAACCGCATATCAAGAAGAAAATCACACCTTCAAGTCTGTTACCGTTCCCGTGGGATAAGGCGAAAGAAAAGGCGTCTCCGATAAGCCGAGATGAGCAAAGGAGACGCTTTTATGATTTAATGAAGAAGTCTTAGATTATTTCTTAACAAAGATGTAGAAAGAGATGAGAAATAAGGTAATACCAGCCATAAGCAAAGGCACACCGAGGTGGTTAATACCTAAAGTGTAAAGGAAAAAACTACCAATAGCACTAAAAGCAAAAAATATGATTAATGCTTTCAATATCGGCCAAGAAGTTCCACCGGATTCGGGATAGGTTTTATCAAGGTAATCAAATATAGCGTATGTAATTCCCCCGAAAATTATTAAAAAGAAAATGGCTAAGATAATACCTGAAATAATTGTAAGCAGCATAGTTGAATGATAATAGTTAATATCCGCAAATGTAAAAATATTTTACGAAATGGCAAAGAGTAACGTAGTAAAATTAAAGATTGACCAGGAAGTTAAGGGCAAGGAGAACGTTGATGAATTGACGGTGTCGCTTAACTCACTGAAAGAATGTGTGAAGAAAAATTATTTATTGATAATAGCGTTTGAATATTAGGTAGTTAATAATTTTATTAGTTACTTTGTGGAAAAATTAAAAAGCATAACAATTAAAAGTAATAAAAAATGGAAAGAAATGAGAATAAAATTACTTTTGAACAACTTTGTGACCCTGAATTTATCAGAAATGAATAACTCAAAGTTAAAACAGAAGCAATTTGGGTCACTTTCTTAGAACTTGGCGGAGTCATAAATTTATCAAAATTCACAAAACTATATTTGGGTAAATCTCAAAGTTGGTTTTCGCAGAAACTTAACCATACAAAGAACAATGGTGTCGTGCAGGATTTTACAACGGAGGAAGCAACAAATGTGGCATCAGCTTTGAGACTCCTATCGGAACGATTAAAAGAATACGCAGATATTATTGACCGTGCGGAATAATCCCTCCCCAATAGTGTGAAAGTTTTTACGTCGTAATTATAAAAACATCTTTGCTGTAAAAAATAATATCCTTAACTTTGCATTGTCAATGGCAAATGATTAATCGAAATGACTATGAGTTTTATTACTCGAAACTGTAATATATGCATATTCCGTTGATAATTATATGGTTGTAAATATTTGCAACGTGTTGAAACTTTTTGAAGGATTTATTATGACTGAATTGGAAAAATCCGTATTTAATAAGATTGTTGAACTCCAAAGAAATATATTGATATTGGAGCAAAACTCACTTGTATATGAAGAGACTCTTTCCGTGATTAATGACGGTCTTGACCGACTTATAAAACTTGTTGATGCAGATGAAAGTGAAACGGATAATTATACGGATAATCAACTTGAAGATATTTTTGTAAACAATATTCCTAAGGCGGCAGACTCTTCAGCTCCCGTGCCATCTGCTGATGATACAGATGAAAGTTTATTAAGTTCGGTTACCGCCGCTTATCCTATGGATATAGATGATGCCGTTCTTGAAGAAAACTCTGATGATACGTTTACAACTGACGTAAATGAAATAGTTGTACAAAAAGATGTGCAGAGTGATGATGTAGTTGTGGATAGTCACCAAGAAGAAACAGAGGTTATTGATGATGTCAATGATAACCATTCAGACTATTCATACTCATTTTCCGGAACGAACACTAATGCTGAGCAACCGGTTCAAGAAAAGGTAACCGGCGGAGAAAATAATATTGCCTTCGCGGAGAGAAATGAAAAGACAGCTAAAATTGAAGAAACTGTAAGTGCAAAGCCTAAAGTAGATGAAGTACTATCTCGTCATGTATCAAAGGATATATACAAAGCTTTTACTATAAATGACAAATTTCGTTATAGAAAAGCATTATTCGGCAATAGTGCAGCGCAGTACAACGAAGCTTTGGATTTAATATCTCAAATGAATTCTTACGACCAGGCTGCGGACTACTTCCTGAATAATTACGGTTGGAATCCTGAAGATAATGAAGTAAAGGGATTTTTGAAGATACTCGAACATCATTTCAATGCGTGATAAATTATGAGTGGAAAGTTGTATTTGGTGCCAACGCCCGTTGGTAACCTTGAAGATATGTCGCCGAGAGCAATAGATACTCTGAAAAAGTGTGAACTCATATTGGCAGAAGATACTCGCACGAGTGCAGTTCTTATGAAGCATTTCGGCATTAATACTCCAATGATTAGTCACCATAAGTTTAACGAACATTCGACGGTAGATAGTGTGGTAGAGAAGCTTAAAGGCGGGGCAATTATTTCCCTTGTCTCAGATGCGGGTACGCCAGCTATTTCAGACCCGGGATTTATGTTATCAAGAGCTTGCCGTGAAAACGGAATTGAAGTGGAAACACTTCCCGGACCGACAGCATTTGTCCCTGCGCTTGTAAATTCCGGTTTGCCATGTGATAAATTTTGTTTCGAAGGGTTTCTGCCTGTTAAAAAGGGCAGAGCAACGAGATTGCTGGAATTGGCAAAAGAAACGCGTACGTTTATAATATACGAATCGCCTGTAAGACTGCTGAAAACATTAGAACAACTAGCGGAATTTTGTGGTGAAGAAAGAGCCGCATCCGTATCTCGTGAAATATCAAAATTGCATAATACTACACACAACGGTTCGTTAAAAGAACTTATAAACTATTTTTCCGTGAACCAGCCCAGAGGCGAAATTGTTATTATAGTATCAGGAGAGCCGGAGCAAAAAGAAGTAAAAGTACATAAAAACAAATATAAAGATAATAATTAACAATCCTAAATATCACAATTATGAAAGCGAAATCATTAAATTGGCTATCTATGGCATTCGTAGCAGCCGTATTTGTTTCAGCGTTTTTCACGTCATGCAACTCTTCTTCTGAAGCAGTAGATGCTGACGGTAATCCTATTCCTACTACACGTGACTCATTGCAAGTGGCTTTGGCAAACCAAGACAGCCTTCTTGTCCTTATGAATGACATTTCTGAAGGTATGATGCAAATCAAGAGTATGGAAAATATTCTGAACACTACATCTCTTAACGGAGAATCAGAATCTCGCAGAAGTCAAATTAAGAGTGATATGCTTGCTATCTCTCAAGCATTGCAAGAACGCCGTCAGCGTCTTGAAGAATTAGAAAAGAAACTTGCAAGTTCAAGTTATAATAATTCACTTCTTAAAAAGTCCATTCAGACTTTGAAGGCTCAAATTGCTGAACAGGAAACGACTATTGTTCAACTTCGTGATCAACTTGCTCAAGCTAATATTCAGATTGACATTCTTACTCAATCCGTTGATTCTCTTAACACTACAGTGGCAGATGTTAAGGAACAAAAGGAAGCTGTGGAAAAGAAAAATGAGGACTTGACAAATGAAATGAACACCGTTTACTATATCGTAGGTTCAAGTAAAGAACTCAAAGATGCAGGAATCCTGAAGAACGGCGGCTTCCTCCGCAGTGCAAAGATTAATCCGTCTGAATTCAGTGGCGACACATTCATTAAAGCAGACAAACGTGAGCTCCGTTCAATCAATCTTTACTCAAAGAAGGCAAATGTTCTTACTGCTCAACCTAAAGATTCATACGAAATTGAAGATATCAATGGTCAAAAGGTTCTTGTAATCAAAGATGCAAAACGATTCTGGAATCAATCTCCGTACCTCGTAGTTAAGACAGACTAATCATTAACAGATAATTAAAACCTGAAAAAGGGGCTGTATCATATTTGGTGCAGCCCCTTTTAGTTTACTTGTTTAAAGTACAATTACATCGGTTTAATACCATAGAGTGTGTAAAAGCGTTTGAATTTACAATAATGTTCACAAATTGAAATTATTTTGCTTCTGAATTAAAACGTGACGGGTAACAATAAAATATTTAAGGTAGTGTTAAAGTATTAAACTATAAAGTTCAAAGTCCAGGCATATTATCGGTTTAAAAGAGATTTCCTTCGTCACCAAAAGAGTAATATTTACCTTGACCGATAATAATATGATCAAGTACTCGGATATCCATATATTTAGCAGCTTGAATAATCTTTTGGGTAAGTGCGATATCGTCAGTACTTGGAGTCATATTTCCGGAAGGGTGGTTATGAACAAGTATTAATGCCGAGGATAGTTTATTAATAGCACTTTTCATCACCATCTTAACATCAACGACTGTCGAGGCAGTGCCACCGGTGCTGATACAATCCATTGACGTGACAATATTTGCTCTTGAAAGATGTAGAATCCAAAATTGTTCGTGGGAAAGATATTCCAAATTGTTTCGCATAATGTCATACACATCTTTGGAACTTTTGATTTTCGTTTTAGTATCATTATTTTCAAGAGCCCTCTGACATCTGCGACCAAGTTCAATAGAAGCAACTAAAGATGTTGCTTTTGCCGGGCCAATACCGGAGTATTTTGTGGATAACTCATTTATCGTCATCTTAGCAAGAATGTCGAGTTTGTTATCTATAGTGGCAAGAATTTCCTGGCTCATTACTATAACGGATTTACCATGCAGCCCACTCCCGAAAACAAGTGCTAACAATTCGGCATTGGTAAGTGCGTTTATGCCGAGCTTTTGCGCTTTTTCCCTCGGTTTGTCTTCCGATGCAAGGTCACAAATTCGTGGAGAATATGTGCTATTCCTATCTTTCATCGTTATTTCCCTTTACGTAGATGAATTTCTTCCTGGATATTTCGTCCTTGTCGGAATATAATTTTTCGAGTATAAGCATTAATAAATCCTGCACCGTATCCCCAAAGTTGAATTGCACTTGAGGGTATCGCTTTAAGTGCAATTATAACAGACCCGGTGGATATAATGCCGAATATAAATACCAAGACGAAGTACGCAATTAGCGGAAGTATAAAATATGGTGTAACAAATATCGCCAAGATAATCATTAGAAGCGATGCTAATAAAAATGCTGCCGGCAATAGATGCACTAATTTAAGTGAACCGGGATAAAGAAGCTTTAATGTCACTCGCGACATACCGAATACATATACTTGTCGCAAGAATTTTTTGAAGTCAACACGTCTTTTGTGATATACAAATGCATCAGTAAACAGTGCTATAGAAAAGCCGGCATTTCGTATTCTCATACTCATATCTATATCCTCTGAAAACATTTCTCTGAACCCTCCCACTGACTTATAAACAGTTCTTGAAAAACCCATGTTGAATGTGCGAGGTACAAATTTTTCAAGAGAAATTTTGCCTCCTCGAATACCTCCGGTGGTCAAAAAAGACGTCATAGTGTAGTTTATAGCTTTTTGCGTGGAAGTAAAAGAATCGTGCGCTGCATCAGGGCCCCCAAAACAGTCAACGTAATTATTTTCAAGGCATGATGTAAGTGTCATGAAATAATTTTCCGGGATAACGCAATCAGAATCAAAGAAAATAAAATAGTCACCTGTCGCATTTTCCATTCCTACATTTCGAGCAATGGAGCGACCTTCATTTTCCTTGAAAATGTACTTTACGGGAAATTCCGAACATGCTTTGACTACGTTTTCACACTTATCCGTAGAACCGTCTTCAACTATTACGAGTTCAAAATTTTTAAGAGTTTGTGCCGAAAGGCTTTGAAGTAGGTCTTCAACTTCTGAAACTCTATTATATACAGGTACAATGATAGAAAATTTCATATAAATAACACGTTGTTAATCCATTCTGTTTTTATAGTCATCATACGTAAAATGACGGAGTAATTCCACCATATTATCTTTGCGGTAATAGATTATGTCAGGATGTTGAATACCATTGAACATATTTGTCTTTACGGTTGTGTAATGATTCATATCTTCAAAGGTCAGTCTGTCGCCTTGTTTTAGTGGCACAGGGAAACTCCAATCTCCTTTGAAATCTCCACTCAAGCAAGAATTGCCGCCAAGTCGATAAGTTGGTAATTCTTTACTTACTTCTACGGATTCTGTTATAGTCGGCATATATGGCATTTCTAATGTGTCCGGCATGTGGCATGCAAAAGATGCATCAATAATAGCTGTTTTAATGCCTTGATTCTCTATAATGTCCATTACCGTTGTAACCAAATCGCCTGTTCTCCACATAAAGGCACTGCCCGGCTCTAAGATTATTTTAATCCATGGATATTCATTGTGGAAACTTTGAAGTAAGCTGATAAGATGATTTACGTCATAGTCCTTGCGTGTCATTAAGTGTCCGCCACCCATATTTACCCATTTAATTTGAGAAAGGTATTTGCCGAATTGTGACTTAAATGCTTCAAGAACCTTTTCCAAATCATAGGACGTTGATTCGCATAACTGATGGAAGTGCAGTCCTTCGATACCATCAGGAAGGCTGTCACCGATCATATCCGATGTTACTCCGAATCTTGAACCCGGTAATGCAGGATTGTAAATATCAGTTTCTATAACGGAACACTGTGGATTTACGCGCAGTCCTGCCGATACTTTGTCAGAGTGTTCGATGTTCCACTGCTTCAACGTGTCACGGTGAACTAAAAATTGTGATATGGAATTAAAGGTAATATGACTGCTTCCTTTCAGAAATTCTTTAATGCTGCTTGACGTGTAAACGGGGCAATAACTATGTACTTTGCGTCTTAAAAATTCATTGCCCAATAGTAATTCATTAAGAGAGCTTGCGGTAGAACCGAATCCATATTCTCTAAGCGCATCAAATGTTTTCCACAAAGCATTTGCTTTGAACGCCATTATTATTTCTACATCAGCCTCTTTCCTTACTCGGTCTATGATATCAAGATTTCGGCGTATTCTGTTTTCGTAAACTATATAAAACGGAGTAGGGTATGTATTTATATCTTCAATCATTTGCATATTTTGAATTGCGCATAAATTAATATTAATGTTTTTTTACCGGCATTATTGAAGTTGACGGAAATTCTATGCTGTTCGGATATGGAATCAAGCCCGGTTATTACACCTGCTCCGAATCTTGAGTGAACAATTTTCATTCCGACTTCTAACTCTGATATATCGTGCTTTGAGAATCCGGCGGAAGAAGTTCCGATTTGATTTAAGCTACTTCCATTCACATTAGAATCATGATTATCGGGAGAAGAATTCTGACTGGCAAAGATAGGTCTTTTAGTTATAATCGTTCTGCCGGAACCATCGGTTCTGTAAATATAATTTGTGTCAATATCTCGAATGAAAGGGGATATACGAGTCATTTGTGTCATACCGTTTTTCATTCGGCTAACAGAGTAAGTCAGCATACAAAAGTTTTTTGCGCGTGTAATAGCCACGTAGAGAAGTCGTCGTTCTTCTTCAATCTCGGATAATGAACTTTTTGACATGGAAGAAGGAAATAAATCATCTTCAACGCCGGCTACGAAAACGTCCTCGAATTCAAGTCCTTTTGAAGCGTGTACTGTCATTAACGTAACGCAGTCTTTTTCACCGGTTTCTTTATCTTGATCCGTAATTAAGGCAATTTCAGAGAGAAAAGAGCTCAAACTTGTATCTCCTCCTTCTTCAAGCTTTGTATCAACGTATTGTCTTACAGCATTTACTAATTCCTGCAAATTTTCCTGCTTGGAAATGCTTTCAGGGGTCTTGTCGGAAATAAGCATAGAAAGCATCTTGGTGCTGCGTATAATCTCAGATGTGATTTCCGCTGCATCAGAACCTTTATCGTTCAAATTTTGAAATCCGGATATAAGTTCTCGGAATGCTTTGAGCTTGCTTTTTGTTCCTGCATTAATATTTACGTCTGCCACATTAATGTTTTGTATTAAGTCCCAAATAGACGTTTTTTGCATATTAGCGGCAGCAACTAATTTGTTGACAGTAGTATCACCGATTCCGCGTGCAGGGAAGTTTATAATACGTTTTAGTGCCTCATCGTCGTCAGGATTTGTGACGAGTCGCATATAGGAAACGGCATCTTTTATTTCCTTTCTTTGATAAAACGAAAGTCCGCCATATATGATATATGGAATATTGTATTTTCGTAAACATTCCTCTAATATTCGAGACTGAGCATTTGTTCTGTAAAGAATTGCCATTTCATGGAACGGTGTATTGTCCTGCCTGTGGTTTCTTGCTATTCTTCCGGAAATGATGGCACCTTCTTCGAACTCGCTGTAACACTTGGTAAGCTCCAATGGATTACCCTCAATGTTTTCTGAAAAGACATTTTTCCTGATTTGTCTTTGGTTTTTCTCAATCAGAGAATTTGCTGCAGCAACGATGTATTTTGTAGAACGATAATTTTGTTCAAGTTTATAAATCTTGAGTTTGGGAAAAGAATTGCTGAGATTAAGTATATTTGAAATGTTTGCACCGCGGAATGAATATATGCTCTGTGCGTCATCACCTACCACGCAAACTTTACCTTCTTTGTTAGCAAGTTTTAATATTATATTATGCTGCGCAAAGTTTGTGTCTTGGTACTCATCTACAAGGATATATTTGAAAAAATTGCTATATTTTTCAGCTACTTCCGGAAAGTCTCTCAGCAAAATATTTGTATATAGAAGTAAATCATCGAAATCCATAGCATTGACAATACGGCAACGCGTGCAGTATGCATCGTATATTGCACCGGTCTTTGGTCGGCTGCTACGAAAATCATCTTGCTGTATCTCGCGGTTCATCAAGTACATTTGTGGTGTAATCAATGAGTTCTTGGCATTTGAAATTACAGACTGGATAGTAGTAGGCTTATATACCTTTTCATCAAGACCAAAGTCTTTTATGATAGTCTTAATGAGATTTTTAGAATCAGTAGTGTCGTAAATGGTGAAATTGCTTTTAAATCCGAGAAGGTCAGCATTTGACCTGAGTATTCTTGAAAATACGGAGTGAAATGTTCCCATACATATTTGCCGAGAAATTTCAGGTCCTAAAAGGCTTTCAATACGACTCCTCATTTCCCTTGCAGCTTTATTTGTAAAAGTAAGGGCAAGTATAGAGTAGGGAGCATATCCGTTTTCAAGAAGATGAATTATTTTATATGTCAGTACGCGTGTCTTACCGGAACCGGCACCTGCTATTACAAGTTGCGGTCCGTCACAGTACGTTACAGCAGCTTTCTGTTGTGGATTCAGCTCGTCTAAATAGTTCCTCATTATGAAAATTGATTTGTCATGGGATTATAAATAAATCCGAATTCCAAGAGCTTGTTTTCCAATGCTTTACGGCTGATATTTAAATCTTCACATAACTCGTCAAGATTCATACGACGATCTCTGAGCTGAGTATTAATATAGCTATATAAAATTATAGGGTCTTGAGGTAATTTGTCCATTGTTTTACAATTTTGTTTATCTGTACAAAGGTACGACAAAAAGTTGGAATAAGTTCTAACTAAAACTTATAATATTCGTTGGTATAATTTTGCATAATTTTCTGCCATCACAGATGACGTAAAATGTTCAAGTACGTGCTTTCTGGGATTATATGAATCATAATTTTGCCGGATAATATCGATAGCACTTCTTATATTTTCCGGAGAAGACGTATCTGTGATAATACCTGAATCCTCGGATAATAATTCAGGTAAAGCACCGGAATTATTTACGATGACCGGTAGTCCGCAAGCCATAGCTTCAACGGTAGTCATTCCGAAAGTTTCTGCTATTGACGGAGAAATAAATACGTCGTGAGAATTATATAGCTTTGCTACATCTGAAGGAGTGCTGACGTTTTCAATATGAGTTATGATGTTTGGAATCTTAAGTCCATAGACATTACCCACAAGAGTAATTTCTTCGTCATTACGCAGATATTTGGCAAAATTTATTACTGATTCCGGCGACTTCCAGGATTCCCAATTATGCGTGATAAAAAGGATTCTGAATTTTTTATTTTCCGTTCTGTTTGGCGAAAAAATCGAGGTATCAACACCATTGTATATAGTAGTGACATTGTGCGTTAATCCGGTGTTAATTGTTTGAGCTTTCAGCCAATTAGATACGGCTACAAAAGAAATATTTTTGCACCCGAATAAGTAAGTCTTTTTCAAATCAAGGTTCTTTTTTCTTGACTTAAATATATTTGCAAAACTGTATGAGAAAGGATATTCATTGTTCGCTTTCGTGCATACTGAACATTGTTCCGGCGGAGTACATTTGTTGTGAAAAAAAGTAGCGCAATGACCTGTAAGCGTCCAACAGTCATGAAGAGTGATAATTGTCGGAATATTGGTCCTGTTAATCCATTCAAAAAGCGTAGGGAAGTTTATGTAGTGTCCGTGCAGATTATGGATATGCAGGATATCAAATTTATTGTCAGTAATGTACTTTATCAGACGAAGAGTTGCTCTGATACTATGGCGTCCCTCAGAATCAAAAAGGCGTGATAAAAGCGTATGGGTATATACTTCAATCTTAGTGTCAATTATATAATCTGCACCGCCTGTTTGAGAATGTCTCCCGGCTGCAAATTTACTGATAATACCGTACTTGGTTAATTCGTTTTTTAAGTTATATATAATACTTGAAACTGCATTGTCCCGGGCATCAGTTGTATTTATGAAAAGTATTTTACTCATATCCCAAGCGAGTTCAGGCATTTGAAAATCTGAGGAAGTATTGGAGTAACATCATCATTAATAATATGAACTGAAGATGAATCTATTGAAGAGGTTTCACTTTTTTGTGAATTTATTCTGCTGATAATTTGTTCTCGAGACAGTCCGTTACGCTTAATTACGCGTTTGATTCTAACTTCGTCAGGTGCATCAACAATCCATATTCCGTCAACAATTTTATCCATTTTACTTTGATGTAAAATAGCGGTTTCCACAAATAGAGTGTCGTGTAATTTAGCTTTGCGAAGGACGTCTTCAATAACGTTCTTATGTACTATGCTGTTAAGAATGTTCAGTTTGTCGGGGTTGTTGAAAACAATATTAGCCAAACGGACTCTGTCAATTTTGTTATTAATGATAACGTCAGGAGAAATAAGGGTACTTAATTGTGACTTGATTTTATCTGAATTATCCATTAACGACTTGGCATTATCATCGCAGTCGTAAACAAAATATCCGAGATGGCGAAGTATCTTACTGACAACTGATTTCCCGGAACCTATTCCACCTGTTATTGCTATTATCATACGCTTATTCGATTATATATTCCACGCTATCTGTAGTGATAGCCACATTTTGCAGTAAATTTGAATGTGATTCAATAGTCAGTGGTATTTTAGATGTTGCGGGGTTGTGTTTTGAAAAATCCGCTACAACATTTATTGAGATGTCATCGGATTTGTAATAGTCCATAGGTACAAGGTACGTCACATTTACCGTTGATGGAAAAGTGACTATATTCCTGTTTTCAGGCATGTTAACAGGTGTCACCGCAATATTTTTATTGCCTTTTATGAGCGGAACTACGCAAATGGTGACATTCACTTTATCCGGTTTTGCAAAAATGCCCTTAGGCGTAGCCAAGTTAACAGCTATCGTTGTAGTGTCTGAAATATTGTTTAGTACAATAGGATTTGTACGTATTGACATTAAATCAGATGAAATAGGCTTAGACGAAAATAATTCAACGGAATCAGGACTTATGCGAATGTCTGATATTACGTACCCCGGGTCTGTCATTATACTTTCATTATTAATGTTTATAGGAACTCGTTTTGGTGGAAGTGTGGTGAACGGAACAAGTATAGTGTCCGGCTTAAATGAGATTATTTGTGCCTGTCCAAGCAAGTCCCGGAATGATGACAATGCTTGTTGTTGTGAAATCTTCAGTGTGTTTTCATTTAGCTTTACGTCAAGAAAATTAATCTTGAGAGTAGCATTTTTGCCAAGTGAGTATTTTATCAATGAACTTCCTTTGTCCTTAATGGTAAGATTGAATTTAATCGGTTCATTTCTCATAAGAGTAACATTATCCGGCACATTCTCAATAACTACCGGCACTGAGATATCCTTTTGGACTTCTTCATTCAGTGTGGTAAGGCACCAAAAGAGGGCTGATATAATTACGAATATGAGATACGTAAAAATATTGTGTCCCGTAGTAGATGAAATCCATTTGAAAAATGAATCTTCTAATTCTTTGTAGTTCATTGTAAACTATTTGAAGTTATAGTAATTAAATTATACGGAAAGGAGTGCATAAAATATTCGTAAATACTTTAATGCACCCCTTTAGAGGTTTACAGCTGCAAGGGTGCAGCGTCAAATATCATTTATTTTGAAGATTCAGCTTGTGCCTCTTGAGCAGATTCAGGTGATTGGTAAACAGAACCTTTGTCAATACGGATTTTGACTTTGTCACCAATATCAAGAATGAAGTATGTATCTTTTACAGCATCAACTTTGCCATAAATTCCACCTGCAGTGATGACGTTGTCACCTACAGAGATACTTTCACGGAATTTTTGAATTTCTTTTTGTCTTTTTTGTTGAGGACGAATCATCAAGAAATAGAAAATACCGATAAGAACGACAATCATAATGATACCGCTGAAGTCAAATCCTCCGGCAGCCGGTTGTCCTGAAGCACTCTGTTCACCACCTGCTGATGATAATTGTGCTGCAGCGTCTTGTAAAAATAAAAATAGATTTAGCATACTTGTTTATGTTTTATGTGTATTTATGAAGATATGCAAAATTAGGTATTATTTTTGAATTTTGCCTTCTTCACGCAAAGTTTTAATAATATTTGTGATAATACCATTGATGAAAATGCCACTCTTGGGTGAACTGTAGCGGTTTGCTATGTCAACGTATTCATTAATGGTAACAGGAATAGGAATTAACGGGAAATTGATAAGTTCTGATATGATTACGGATATAATCACGTTGTCCATAAATGGAATACGGTCTGCTTCCCACTGTTTTTTGTCAATAAATCGAGTGATGTAACTATGGTACAAGTCTTGATTCTTTATGGTGTCAATGAAAAGTTGTTCACCGAATTTTGCATCTTCAGCATCTTTGAACATCGGTAATAATCCCGGCGAATCATTGCCCGCAGCAGCAAATTGTTTTATTGTCTTGGCTACGAATGTTGACATAATGTCAAGGTCATCGTTCCAAAATACGGATTTGCTTTCAAGTGATTCTGCGAGAGCGTCAGATGGCACTATTACGGTCTTAAGTAGCTGTTTCCATAATTCACAGTCGTCTGCATAAGTGACTTCCGGAAGACTCATATAGTATTTGTACGCTTCGCTTTCCACAATTTTTTCGAGCAGGTCACGTATTAGGTATATATCGCCTTCCCATGAGATCGGATTATCTTTGAGGTAATCAGCCATTTGTTCATTGTATTCAATGCTTTGAATGAACTTATTATCAATGAATCGAGTGTCAGGATTAAGGTCTTCAGCCGAAGGTAGATATTTATCCTTTGCAGCCTCAATTCTATTAGCTTCTGTTCTTGTGATTTCAACCATCAAGAGTAAGATTGCATGGTACAACTCGTATGCTTTGTCAAGTGATTTTTGGAGATCTTTTTTAGCATCGTCTATTGACTTAATGGTGTCACTGCAACTTGTCAATGTATTAACAGCCATATTTATGGCACGTTGTAATCCTAGTTGCGTAAAACCTTCAATCTTCATTGCTGCTTGAAGGATTGTAGCGTCTTTAGCAAAAATTGTCTTGAGAATCAAAGACCATAAGAGAGCTTCGTCTTGAATTTCATGTTTTTTCTTTTTACAAAAGTCCTTATATGCCTCGGAAGCTGTGATTTTTGCTTCAATGTGAGTTAATACATTATCAAAGCAATGTGCTGAATGGTTTCCTTTGTTTATAACATCACAAATTACGTCATTATTGCGAAGCAATTTTGCTAATTTAAAGCCTTCAAGATGGCGATCCGGAGAATAGCTGAAAGTATCGCTGTTACCTAAACGGCAACCTGAAAGTTTAAGAATGACGAGGAGTATGTCAAGATAAAGCGCATAGGCAGATTTTGAATCTCGGTCTTGTTTTTGTGGTTCTGATTCTACAGTAAATTCATGACGTGTCAACAGATAAGAATACAACATCTGTACAGTCTTCAGTCTTATTAATGTGCGATTTATCATTTTTTTAATGTCTTAATTATAGTGCCTTTTGAAATGACACTACAAAGGTAAGAATAATTTTGCTTTCTGAAAAATTAGTTATAGTAAAATATGCTGCGATGCAGATAATAAATAAAAAATACCGTTTGTAACTAAATATGTTATACAAACGGTATATATCTTAGGTGTTATTTTATTAATTATTGGTCGTAGGTCATTTCGTCAAAAGCTTCAGGATCCATTTCATCATCGTTGTAGCCCTCTGAGCCATAGAAGTCTTCACCTAAGTCTTCTGATTCAATTTCAGTCTTAGTAGCGTTTGCTTTAGCTTCAAACTCTTCAATGTCTGTTAGTTGAGCAGGCGCTTCACCTTTAGAAAGTGTACAAAGCGGATCTCTCAGGTTTTTACGAGTGATAATTTCTTTCAGTTCAATGAAGAATGAGCGGTCAGAGAGATAGTCAAAGGTGAAAATGAGTCTTTGTCCTTCGTCATCGATGTAGTCACTGAGAATTGTTTCGTCCATAAGATAAACATCTTCATCAGAGTCTGAACCCATATCTTCCATTGTGATTTCTTTTTCTTTTTCCCAATTTTCATCACAAAGGAAGAATGAACACATTTGGTTTTTGTCGTAATTTACTGAATCGCAAATTGCATTTTTAAAATCAAGAAATGTTGCATCAGCATCAATCTGAATTTCTCTGCGGAAATTATCCACTTCATCTGAAACAATGCGAAAATTAAATACCATAATTATATAGTCTTATTTTTAGTTCTTTATTTTGGTGCGAATTTACAAATATATTATTGATTACAACAAGTTTTTTTGATTATTTTTTCCATCATTTTATTAATGGTTTTATAATTTGCAGATATATAGGGAAATAACTTGTATAAAAATCGTGTCATTGTGTGTTACGGTCTAAATCTAATTGCAATATTTCAGCGTCAATGTATTCTTGTCGTTTCGTCTTAATCCATTTGCGTAGCAATCCGGAGCAAGTAAATCCGTTATTGATTAGAACTTTTTTACAACCGATGTTATCAACGGATGTAATTGCCGCTAACTGTACCATTGACAGACGACTTTTGCAATAATCGACCGTTTTATCCACTGCAGTGTGCGCATACCCTTTAAGTCTATTATTCGGGTCTATTATGAAGCCTATAAAACATCGGTTATTAATAGGGTCATAATCGTATAAGTCTATGCAGCCGACAGTTTCTCCCGTGTCACTGTCTTCAATCATCAGACGTAGTTGTCGTGTTTTGAAAATGTCGCCGTCGTAATTTGCTATATACTCGGTCAGTTGATTAAGGGAGTAGGGGGCAATAGTGCAACTGTCTGCCCATACGTTTTCGTCATTTTCCCATTTATAGATTGACTGTATATCTTCAAGTTCCGGCGCTCTAAGGATAATATTAGGCATATATCAGTTTGTAAATTGGTCAGTAAATAGTGTTCGACTCAGTAAAGACCTTCCTAAGGTTACTTCGTCGGTGTATTCAATCTCGTTTCCCACGGAAACGCCTCGTGCTATTTGAGTGATTTTAACACCGTAAGGCATCAACTGCTTGTAAATATAGAAGCAAGTGGTATCACCCTCCATAGTAGCGCTAAGTGCAAGAATTATTTCTTTTACTTCGCCGGATTTTACTCTATCCACTAATGATTGTATTTCTAAAGATTCAGGACCAATACCGTCAATAGGGGATATTAAGCCACCTAATACATGATAAAGTCCTCCATATTGGCGAGTGTTTTCAAAACTCATTACATCTTTAACACTCTCCACGACACAAACTATGGAGGCATCTCTGGATTTATCGCTGCAAATCGGGCATAATTCGCTTTGTGAAATATTATGACACTTCTTGCAATATACAACACCCTTGCGTAAATCAATTATTGATGACCCTAAGTCAACGGATATCTGCTCGTCTTGCCTCAAAAGATGAAGCGCAAGTCGCAGTGCCGTTTTACGCCCTATTCCGGGTAAACGTGAAAGTTCAGTAACTGCACGTTCCAAAAGCTCTGATTCGTAATTCTGATTCATACTGCAAAAATACGACTTTTATGTTATTTTCTTGACATTTTTAATATATTTCTGAAAGATTGGTTGGAAGAAAAAGAGAAAGTTTATCAAGAATAATTACTATGTGAATAATTTTGAGTAAATTTGCACCCAAAATAAAAAGAAACAACCCGTCAATGGAAATTATACGTAAAACAAGTGTGCTTTCAGCTCTCACATCAGAGGCAAAAGCAGCAGGCAAAGTAGTTGGCCTTGTACCAACGATGGGCGCACTTCACGCCGGTCATTTATCATTAATAGAACGTGCACGCCGTGAGTGTGACTTTGTAGTGGTGAGCGTTTTTGTGAACCCTACGCAGTTTAATAATGCAAATGACTTAAAGACATATCCTCGTACTGAGGAAGCCGATTGTAAATTACTCACATCAGCAGGAGTTGACGTTGCGTTTATTCCGTCTGTAGAGGAAATGTATCCGGAACCGGATACCAGAGTTTTTGACTTGGGCGAAGTTGCTAATGTAATGGAAGGTCCGATGCGTCCTGGGCATTTCAATGGGGTAGCTCAGGTAGTGAGCAAATTATTTTCAATGGTAAATCCGGATAAGGCATATTTCGGTGAGAAAGATTTTCAACAGATTGCCGTAATCAGAAAGATGGTTAAGTTGTGCGGTTTTAATATTGAAATTGTAGATTGTCCGATCAAACGAGAAGATGACGGCCTCGCATTAAGCAGCCGCAACGTAAGGCTTACTGAAAATGATAGAAAAATCGCTCCTTTGATTTATAAAACTCTTGTAGAGAGCGTTACATTCGCAAAAAGTCATAGTGTAGCTGAAACTCAAAAATTTGTGACTGACACTCTTAATGCAATAGATGGTTTTGAAGTAGAATACTATGAAATTGTGGATCCTGTGACTATGCAGCCTATTGAAAAATGGAAAGATTCAGTAAATGGCGCTCCTCATGGCTGTATTACCGTTTATTGTGGAGATGTCCGCTTAATAGATAATATAAAGTATTAATTACAATAATGAATATTGAAGTATTAAAGTCAAAAATTCATCGTGTGACAGTTACCGAAGCACGTTTGGACTACATCGGTAGTATCACTATTGATGAAGACTTAATGGACGCTTCCGGCATTATAGCAGGCGAACGTGTTTATATTGTTAACAATAACAATGGTGAGAGACTTGACACTTACGTTATAAAAGGGGAGAGGGGTTCAGGTGTTATTTGCCTCAATGGTGCAGCTGCAAGAAAAGTTCAGCCGGGTGACATCGTAATTATTATGAGTTACGCATCAATGCCATTTGAGGAGGCAAAGACGTTCAAGCCGAAAGTTATTTTCCCGGATACAAAAACAAATAAATTGAATTAACGATATATCAGCTTTTACAGATATGTTTGAAAAACTTAGCGAGAAATTAGAAAAATGCCTTCAGACCCTTAAAGGTCAAGGTAGAATAACGGAAATCAACGTTGCAGAAACCTTGAAAGAGGTTCGCAGGGCACTTGTAGATGCAGACGTTAACTATAAGATTGCCAAAGAATTTGTTAATACCGTAAAGGAAAAAGCACTTGGTCAGAATGTGCTTACTGCATTGAAACCTAAGGAATTGATGCTAAAGATTGTGTATGATGAACTTACTATCCTTATGGGTGGTGAAGCCGTGCCTTTGAATCTTAGCGGAAATCCTACCGTGATTTTGATGTCCGGACTTCAAGGTTCAGGTAAAACAACGCTTTCAGGTAAACTCGCTCTCAAATTAAAATCTGAAAAAGCTAAAAGACCATTACTCGTTGCTTGTGACGTGTATCGTCCTGCCGCTATTGACCAATTGAAGGTGTTGGGAGAGCAAATAGGCGTTCCTGTTTACACAGAGGAAGGTAATAAAAATCCTGTTGAAATCGCTAAGAATGCGATCAGTTATGCCAAGGCTAATTACCTCGATTTAGTAATTGTCGATACAGCAGGTCGTCTTGCAGTTGATGAACAGATGATGAATGAGATTGAGGCAATTAAAAAAGCTATTAATCCTAATGAAATCTTGTTTGTCGTTGACTCTATGACAGGTCAAGATGCTGTAAACACTGCAAAAACTTTCAATGATCGTCTTGACTTTGATGGTGTAGTCCTGACTAAACTCGATGGTGATACTCGCGGTGGTGCAGCATTGTCAATCAGAACTGTTGTTAACAAGCCTATCAAGTATATCGGTACGGGTGAAAAACTTGATGCTATTGACCAGTTCCACCCGGATCGTATGGCAGCACGCATCCTTGGTCAGGGTGATATTATGTCACTCGTTGAGAGAGCGCAGAATGTCATCACCGAAGATGAAGCAAAGCAGATCCAAAGTAAGATTGTTAAGAACCAATTTAACTTCAACGACTTCTTGAATCAGATACAGCAAATAAAGAAGATGGGTAACATCAAGGAACTTGCTTCTATGATTCCGGGAGTAGGTAAGGCAATTAAAGATATAGATATTGACGATAATGCATTTAAGAGTGTTGAAGCAATAATACGATCAATGACTGAAAAAGAACGTGTTAATCCTCAGATTATAAATGCTTCAAGACGTCAAAGAATTGCCAAAGGGTCAGGTACTTCAATTCAAGAAGTAAACAGACTTCTCACACAGTTCGAGCAGACGAGAAAAATGCTTAAAGCCGCATCACAATTTAAGGGAAATCCAATGAAAATGATGCGCAATATGAGAGGTAAATAACCTAAAAATATTATATGATAATAGACGGTAAAAAAATTTCTGACATCATCAAACAAGAAATAGCGGAGGAAGTGAAACAAATTGTTTCATCGGGTAATCGTCCCCCTCATTTGGCTGCTGTTCTTGTTGGTCATGATGGTGCGAGTGAAACTTATGTGGCACATAAAATTCGTGCGTGTGAGCAGTGTGGGTTTAAATCCACACTGCTTCGTTTTGAAAGCAATATAGATGAAGCGGAATTACTGAATGCCATCTATGGATTAAACAATGACTCTGAAGTTGATGGTTTTATAGTGCAATTACCACTACCTGATCAAATTGATGAACAAAAAATCATTGAAGCTATTGACTATAAAAAAGATGTTGACGGTTTCCATCCCATAAATGTGGGACGTATGTCAATAGGTTTACCATGCTTTAAGTCCGCTACTCCTGCCGGGATTATGATGCTGTTAGAGCGATATAATATAAAGACGGAAGGAAAGCGTTGTGCAGTTTTAGGCAGAAGTAATATTGTAGGTAAGCCGGTTGCTACTTTGTTGATTCAAAAAGCATATCCCGGTAATTCCACAGTCACTATATGCCATAGTGCAACAAAAAATATCAAGGATATATGTATTGATTCTGATATTATAATTGCTGCAGTAGGTATTCCACAGTTTGTCACTGCTGATATGGTAAAAGATGGTGCCGTTATCATTGATGTGGGTACTACACGCATTAAAGATGATACTCGAAAAAGCGGTTACAGGCTTGTTGGCGATGTTGATTTTGAAAACGTTAAAGACAAGTGTAGTTTTATCACTCCTGTACCTGGTGGCGTCGGTCCTATGACTATAGTATCATTAATGAGAAATACGCTTCTTGCTGCTACTCACGCTATTTATCGATGACAGATTCATTATTTTATTTTACGCTGGGGCTATTTTCTATAATGTCTCAGCCGGTAGATGTGTCTATAGTGTTTGCCGGAGATGCTATGCAGCATATAGCACAAGTTAATTCTGCCAAAAGAGCAGGAGATTTATATGATTATAGCGAATGTTTCACTGAAGTTAAGGACTACGTCTCATCAGCGGATTATGCAGTAGTGAACTTTGAAACTACGCTCGGAGGAAAGCCGTACACAGGTTATCCATGTTTCAGTACTCCGGACTCGTATGCAGATGCACTTGCGGCCGCTGGCTTTGATTTATTTCTTAATGCTAATAATCACACCCTTGACCGTGGATATAAAGGCTTGATAAAGACTATAGAGACTCTTGATAAAAAGGATATTCCGCATATTGGTACTTATGTAAACAAGTTCTCACGGGAAATGTCAGTGCCTTATATAAAGAACATAAAGGGCATTAAAATAGCGTTCTTAAACTACACATACGGCACTAACGGTATTAAGCCGACAAATGGTGTGAAGGTAAACTATATTGATACATTACAGATAAAGCAAGATATCGTCAAGTCACGCGAAGTTGGAGCAGAAGTGATTACTGTCGCTATTCATTGGGGCGAAGAATATAATTTGTTGCCAAACAGAAGTCAAAAAAAACTTGCAGACTTTTTATGTAATCAAGGAGTTGACCTGATTATTGGCGGTCATCCTCACGTAATACAACCTATGGAAATTCGCCATTCGGAGAAGTATAATAAAGACTGTCTCGTAGTTTATTCCCTTGGAAACTTTATATCCAATATGAAAACCACTGATACTCGCGGCGGTGCTATGGTAAAAGTAATATTGGAGCGCGATGTCTTGGGAAAAGTAAAAATAAAGACTGCAAATTACAGCTTGGTGTTCACTCTACAACCGGACGGTAAACATAATTATAGAGTGGTGCCAGTGGAAAGTGAAGCGGTGAAATCTATGAAATGGCAGTGCAGCCAATTCGTAAAAAATGCAGAGAGCATTTTCTCAAAGCATAATGTTAACGTAGAGAGAGAATCTGCAAAATAAGTTTATCATTAATTCCTAACGCTCTCTAATTGTCGCTTTTTGTATTGCAGCGGCGAAAGTCCTGTGTGATGCTTAAAGTATTTACCGAAAAACGATTGATTCGGAAAAGATAATTCTTCGCTGATTTGAAGCACCGTCATATCAGATGAAGATAGAAGCCGTTTAGCCTCAAGTATAACGTATGAATCAATCCATGAACTTGCCGTACGTCCGCTTACGTCACTCACTAATGCAGATAAATATTTATTGGAAACACATAGTTTGGAAGCATATTCGGAAATTGAACGCACCTTCTTATAATTATCTTCCACAAGTGTTATAAACTTATAGAATATCTCTTCACTGCGTGTGTGTTTGATATTAGGAACGTTTTCTTTATGTTCTAATTCTTTAAAGTAGAAAGTAAAAATCTCAGTGGTAATAGCCTGACAGATAGAATTAATAATCCATTGTTTGTATTGGCTATCAGGAGATATCAACTTATTGTGTAATATTTCCCTGTATAAAATGATTTGCTGTAAATCTTCGGGTTGTAAAGTTAAGATAGGGTTACTTTCAAATGCTTTATAACATACTATAATACGGGACATTATAGGCAGCATTTGTTCTATGTAATTAAGTGTGGCGTTAATAGCAAAGCCCTTAAAGTCACTACTTGGCTCATAAGAGCGAAGTAAGTGACCGGGGGCTAAAACCATAATTGAAGATTTGGGCATAACAAGACATTTTTCATCTATTTCCACTTTTACAGACCCTTCAATACATACTACTGAAGTAATTGTTTCAGTAATACGAGGTAATTTCAGAGGTTTAAGTGAATCTACTGAATCAAAAACTGATATAGAACTCAGATTATTTATGTTTGAATGCCTTGTCATAGCAGTCAATATTAATTATCTGCCACTACCTTTAATCATATTCTCCACTTGATTGTTGAATAGGTGCGCATCAAGTAGCTGTTGCAATGAAATATGCATACGGTATCTCCAGTAGTGACGAGAATTAGAAGGAATATTAATTTGTTCCTCAGCAGGGTTATCTCTACGAAGTTCGGCATTTATCGACAACCAATCTTGCAATGGAAGTATGCAAAGCATTGACGGCGATTTCAAGTGTTGGTCAACAATTTTTTCACATACCCAGGTTTCTGCGAAATAAGGCGCTTCACCTCCGCAACCGAGAACATTGTTATAGAAATGCTGAGTCTTTTCGCGATTTTCTTCCCACCAAAGACGGATTCCGCCCATATCGTGAGTAGAAGTAGTACATACGGAGAAGTACGGGTAAGTCCAAGTATTACCGAATTCGGATTTCGGATCTTTAGGCATACGTTGAATTTCAAGAGACAAAATTTCAAGTTGACTCATCACCGCTGCCACGCAATCAGGAATCATGCCGAGGTCCTCAGCGCATGTAAGCATATCTGTAGCTTCAATGAGCGGAGGCAGTTTCCACATAGCCTTACCGTACCAGAAATCGTTGTGACGATGGTAGAAGAAATCATTATAGAGACGGTCAAAACACCACTTTTCATAGTCGTTAAGACTCCTGTAAATATAGGTGAATTGTGCTGAAATTCTTGGGTGGTATTTACCTTTTTCGTATTGGTCTTCGATGAAGAGTACGTTGTCAATAAGTCCCATAAGAGCTTCACAGATACGATTGTTTTTGTCATTTTTTTGTTTATCTGCAAAGTATTCAGCAACCTTACGTTGAGTATCAAATTGCTCTTTTAGTTTGTATCTGCCGTAGCCGATAGGTTCAAGGTATTTCTCTTTAACTTCCTCAATGTATTCACCAAAGTAATCTCCAAGGAACCAATCCATAATATACGGAGTTGTGTGAAGATTAACGTCAAGCCAGAAATCGTAAGAATTTCTTAATTCATCAGGGGTAAAAGGAAGTGCCGGATTGAATACGCCAAGTAAGCCGTGAACAGCGTCCATAGGAATTTGCCAAATACGGAAAAATCCGAGAACATGGTCAATACGGTAAGCATCAAAGTATTCGCTCATCTTCTTGAATCTTGCTTTCCACCAAGCAAACCCGTCTTTACTCATCTCTTCCCAGTTATAAGTCGGGAGGCCCCAATTCTGACCAAGAACAGAGAAATCATCAGGTGGCGCACCGGCTTGGCAATCAAGATTGAAGAGGCGAGGGGATATCCATGCATCAACACTCGTGCGAGAAATACCGATTGGAATATCACCTTTTATAGCAACACCGTGTTTATGTGCATAATCACGTACGTCCTTCATCTGTTTGTCAAGATGATACTGCTGGAAGTAAACAAAGTTAATGTCATCTTCGTGTGCGGAAATAAATCCTGATACTTTGCCGTCTTCGTATTCCTTATAAGCACCCCATTGATTGAAGTCTGCCGTACCGTTCAAGTCGCGGAGAACACAGAATGCAGCATAAGGAGTAAGCCAAGAAGCATTTTTATTTACGAAATTCTTAAAGTCGTCAGACTTGATAACTTCTGCACCGGATTGAGCAAAAACCTCGCGCACATATTCGTTTTTGAGTGTGTTTACAGCTTCGTAATCAACTGATGAAAGAGAGTTGAGATATTGCTGTTTTTCTTTAAAATATGCTATTCGGTCAGAGTCTTTTAATGTACCTACTTTTTCAAGGCGTAAGAACATCGGATGAAGAGCAAATATTGAATTTGCATTGTAAGGATATGAATCGGTCCAAGTATGTGTCATTGTGGTGTCATTAATCGGCAAAATTTGAATGAAATTTTGTCCTGTTAATTCAGCCCAATCCACTACTTTCATCAAGTCGTAAAAATCACCGACCCCAAAGTCTTCATCAGAACGAAGCGAAAATACAGGGATAGCAACACCTGCACAACGCAATGGCGGTAATGTGTTGTTAAATCTCAGTCCTGAAATTATTGTTACTGACTGTTTGTCACAGTTTACGTCAAGAATGTGGTTGTCACCGCCTTCCCATGATACTACATCTTTTGTGGCTTTGTTTAAAATCACAAATTTGTACTGAGTACCAACAGGGAATTTTATTGCTTCAACATTTACACTCCATACAGGAAAGTCAGCATCTGACATTACTACGGCTTTTGTGGAGTCCCAGTTGCCAAGTACATCGCAGCCACCTGAAATGGCAAGTACATTCTCCTTGCTAATCATTGGTGCTTCAACGTTGATATTGAAGAATCCGTTACGGAGGCCGACTTTTTTATCTCGTTCACTGCGATAATTAAGGCAATCTACGATAGCTGAAGAATATAATGGCTTATCAGCAGGTTGGTCTTGCCATTTATCGTTAATAGTATAAGTCTTTGCTGCTCTGCCACGAGTGAATTTATGTGGGTGTCCCCATTCATTTTTGATATATCCATTATCGTTCTTTACAATATATGAATATTCAAATTCATTTATAGTGTCAGAGATTTCAATATCCAAAGTCCACAGTTGCTCGCCGACCAAAGTCAGTTTTACAGCCTCTGATACATTGGACTTTCCCAATTCCGGCAAGTTACCAACAATATAGAGTGATTCACCCCAGTTTGTGTGATAGTTGACATTAAATGTAAGTTTCATGTAAGTAAAAATATATCTTTAAGAGGTATTAGTTGTTTTATTTTCAAATATTGCTATAAAGGTACGAACTTTTTTTTAATGTAAATACGAAACAACAAATATTTTTGCAGTTTCAATATTCAAATGGCTGCAATTATGAGATAATTTGTTATGTTCATTTTTTGTGTGTACCTTTGCAGTAAGATTAAGACAAAAAAAGAACAATTAATAGGTATGATTTCTGTAAATAATTTGGGAATGCAGTTCGGTAAACGAATTCTTTTTCAAGATGTGAATCTTAAGTTTACCCCGGGAAATTGCTATGGTGTTATAGGTGCAAATGGTGCCGGAAAATCCACTCTTATGAAGATACTGAGCGGCGAATTATCACCGTCACACGGTAGCGTTGTTATGAGTCCAGGAGAGAGAAAGAGTGTACTTGAACAGGATCACTTTAAATTCGATGAGCAAACAGTTCTTGACACAGTACTGCAAGGGCATAGCGTGCTTTGGGATATAATGAAGGAAAAAGATGACTTGTACTCAAAGGCTGATTTTACTGATGAAGACGGAATAAGAGCATCTGAGCTTGAAGAACGTTTTGCAGAACTTGAAGGCTGGAATGCAGAAAGCGATGCAGCTGCACTGTTAAGCGGACTTGGTATTGGTGAGGACAAACATTATATGCTTATGGGTGACTTGAGCGGTAAAGAAAAGGTTCGTGTCCTTCTTGCGCGTGCATTGTTCGGTAATCCTGATAATTTACTGCTTGATGAGCCGACAAATGATCTTGACCTTGACACCGTTATGTGGCTTGAGGATTATTTGTCAAAATTCGAAAATACCGTATTGGTAGTGAGCCACGACAGGCATTTCCTGGATTCTGTTTGTACTCATACGCTTGATATAGACTATAGTCGCGTACAATTATTTGCCGGCAACTATTCTTTCTGGTATCAGTCGAGTCAACTTGCGTTGCGTCAACAGCAGCAACAGAATAAGAAGGCTGAAGAAAAACGTAAGGAGTTGTTGGAATTTATTCAGCGCTTTAGCGCTAATGTTGCAAAGTCCAAACAAACTACATCTCGCAAAAAAATGCTTGAAAAACTGACTGTTGAAGAAATTCAGCCGTCATCAAGAAGGTATCCCGGCATTATATTTACTCCGGAACGAGAAGTGGGTAATAAAATTCTCGAAGTACACGGACTGAGTGCCTCTGTTGATGGTAAAGTGCTTTTCAAAGATATCAATTTCCAAATAGAAAAAGGGGATAAGGTGGTGTTCCTCAGTCATGATCCGCGAGCTATGACCGCATTTTTTGAAATTATAAATGGATGTCGCAAGGCAGATGAGGGAACATACGACTGGGGGCAAACAATTACCACAGCATATTTGCCGCTTGACAATACTTCATTCTTTAATAATGACTTAAATCTTGTTGATTGGCTATGTCAATTCAGCAATGATTCAAGTGAGATATACCTGAAGGGATTTTTAGGAAAAATGTTATTTTCAGGGGAAGAGGTCCTGAAGCGTTGCAGTGTTCTTTCCGGTGGTGAGAAAATGCGTTGTATGATAGCGAGAATGATGCTTAATAATGCAAATACGCTTATTCTGGATTCTCCTACGAATCACCTTGACTTGGAGTCAATTCAAGCCTTTAATAATACTTTGCAGACTTTTAAGGGCATTGTCCTTATGTCGTCGCATGACCATGAATTTATTGAAACCGTTTGTAACAGGGTTATAGAACTTACTCCTAACGGTGTTATTGATAAAATGATGGATTACGATGATTATATTACGGATAGCAGAGTTGCGGAATTAAAGGCCAAATATTACGAATCTTGATAAATTAATTTAAATAACTAATACGTTTTATATTATGGTAAAGCATATCGTAACATTTAAGCTTACCGGCACTGCTGAAGAGCGTCTTGCCGTAGCGAATCAATTCAAAGATGCCTTGCTGGCTCTTCCTGAGAAAATTGAAGTCCTTCGTTCAATTGAAGTTGGCGTAAATGAAAATCCTGCTGAAAATTGGGACGTGGTTTTGACCGCAGTTGTTGATACAATGGATGATGTGTCAGTTTATGCAAAGCACCCGGCTCATGTTGCTGCAGCCGGTATTCTTGCCGGTCATAAGGAAGCTCGTGCATGCGTAGATTATGAGTTTTAGGCGATTATTGAAGAAATAAAAAGGCGATGCATTTGCACCGCCTTTTTTATTATAGTAATGAAGATTATTAGTAATTTTCAATTCTCTTGAGGTTTGCGTCATCACCGAGATTATAGTAGATGTTTTTGAGATAAACTCTTACGTCATGGCTATTATCCGGGTCAATTTCCAGTGCTCTTTCAAGGTGTTCTGCTGCTTCGCGGAAGAGTGGGTTAACTTTTCCTTCACGAATCTTTTGGTATTCAGCATTAGGCATATTTACTGCTTCATCATTAATCTTGTATGCTTTGGTGCAGATTGCACGACCGAGAGCGTACTGAGCCTGAGCCAGTTCAGGGTTCTTTTCTATTGCTTGTTCGTACATTTTATATGCCTCTTCATCATTTTTTTGACTTTCTTCCAAAATACCTTTAACGTAATAAAGCTGAGCATCGTCAGGATTTGCAGCTATAGCGTCATCAAGCATCTGACGAGCTTCGTCGTACTGTTCGTGTTCAATACGTCCATTAATCATAAGTTGAAGATACAATGGGTTTTCTGAGCCATGAAGCTTGTAAGCCTGTTCAGCGAGTTGATATACTTTTTCATTGTCACGGAGTTGTGCAGCGTGATTGATAGCATAGTCAAAAACTTGTTTTTTAGAATATCCTTTTTCTATAGCTTTTTCAAAGCAAGCAAGTGACATACTAAGGCTATCCATCTGCCAAGCGGCAAGACCCTGGTTGTAAATGATTTCAGCGAGTGTACTGTCAGCGTATGCTTTAGGAGCGTTAGCACCGAGAATAGGGTCGCTTGGTGCATTGATAAGTACATTCCAAGCATCGTATGCACCTTGCCAGTCTTGGGCTTCCCACATAAAGATTGCAGCATTGTTGAAATCGTTATAGTGGCTTTGGATAAGTTTTACAATTTCCTTGGAGAAACGAGGTTTGATTTTACCTTTTTCGTTAGGAAGAGAGTCAAGAGGAAGTGCTTTTGTAAGGTAGCCATAACTATTGATGAGCGCAGCACCCATGGCTTTAGCATCTGCTTCTTTACCTATGCTCTTGAGAGCATATTGATTGTCATAGAAATCAAATCCTGCTTTACCTGCCACAAACCAAGTTTTGGCATCATTAGCAGTCTCTTCGTTAGTAAAAGCCGGTTGGAGAAGTTCCATAGCAGCTTTGTAATTACCGTCTTTTGCTGCTCTTTCCGCCTCTTTAACCGCATTTACTTGTGCAGTTGCAGTGACTGTAGCGGCTGCTACGCAAAGTCCAAAGAATAGTTTCTTTTTCATAATTCTGTTTGCTTTTGCTTTAAGTAGTTATTTTTAAGTAGTTTTATTTTTCTGTATTGTCATCAGAATCTTCTTCAGGAACATCGTCGTCGGCTTCACTTGTGTCGTCTTGCAAGAGTTCCGGAAGTTCTTCTTGTTGAGCCTCTATTGTTTCAACTTCAGCTTCATCGTCTGCATCGACGGAGCATACTGAGGCGATTTCGTCATTACGTTTTTCAAGATTGATGAGTCTTACACCTTGAGTGAAACGTCCCATTACTCTGAGTTGTGAAACATGGAGACGGATTGTGATGCCGGACTTATTAATAATTACAAGGTCATTGTCGTCATTTACACTCAACAATGCTACAAGGTGACCTGTTCTGTCTGTGACATTCATAGTCTTGACACCTTTACCGCCACGGTTCGTGATGCGGTATGCATCAAGGTCGGAACGTTTACCGAATCCTTTTTCTGAAATTACCATTACATTCTTATTGGTATTCGGCTGCATACAGATAAGTCCGATTATTTTGTCATCGCCTTCATCAAGTCTCATAGCTCTAACACCGGTTGAAACACGTCCCATAGTTCTGACTTTGCTTTCGTGGAAGCGTATTGCTCTGCCGTTTTTGTTAGCGAGGAGTATTTCGGAATTCCCGTCTGTGAGTTCAACACCGATAAGTTTGTCGCCTTCTTTAAGAAGGATAGCTTTTTTACCTTTGACGTTAATTCTTGCATACTCAGTAAGAGATGTTTTCTTGATTACGCCTTGCTCTGTCGCAAATACGAGGTTGTGATTTTCTGTAAATTCAGAATCATCAAGATGCTTGCAACTTATTACGACGTTCAATGAGTCATCGCTGCCGATATTTAGCATATTTTGAATAGCACGTCCCTTGTTGATTTTACTTCCTTCCGGGATTTCGTACACTTTCATCTTATAAACTAATCCTTTCTGAGTAAAGAATAGAATATCATCGTGCATAGAAGCCGGATAGATGTATCTGATAAAGTCTTCTTCACGAGTATTACTGCCTCTTGAACCTACGCCACCGCGATTTTGCGCTCTGAATTCAGTAAGTGCGGTTCTCTTGATATAACCGCGATGAGAAATAGTAATAATCATATCATCATCAGCGTAGAAATCTTTAGCATCAAAGTCCCCGGCAAAATATTCAATGTCTGTTCTTCTATCGTCGCCGTATTTTTCAACAACTTCACGAAGCTCTGACTTTATAAGTTCACGACAAACGTGGTCGTTATTTAATATTTCTTCAAGGTGTGCTATAAGTTTTTCAACTTCTTCATATGCTTGATGAAGTTTGTCTTGTTCAAGTCCTGTGAGCTGCTTGAGCTTCATTTCCACGATTGCAGTGGTCTGAACGTCATCAAGTCCGAATTTTTCACCGAGTTCCGCCTTAGCGGCTTCAGTGTTTGCAGCAGCTCTGATGATACGTATAACTTCATCAATATTTTGTGATGCAATAATGAGTCCTTCAAGGATGTGCGCTCTTTCTTGTGCTTTGCGAAGTTCAAACTTTGTACGTCTTGTGACAACCTCATGTCTATGATCAATGAACGCTTGAAGCAGTTCTTTGAGGTTAAGGGTTTTAGGACGTCCGTTAACGAGAGCAACGTTGTTTACGCTGAAAGATGCTTGCATTTGTGTCATCTTATAGAGTTTATTAAGGACAACGTTTGCATTTGCATCTGACTTAAGGCGTATTACGATACGCATACCTTTATAGTTACTTTCATCGTTAAGGTCAGCGATGCCTTCAAGTTTTTTCTCGTTTACGAGTTCGGCAATATACTTGATGAGTTCGGCTTTATTTACTCCGTAAGGAATTTCATGCACGATTATTGATTCGTGTTCCTTAGTGGTTTCAATATCAGCCTTTGCTCTGATGACAATACGTCCGCGACCTCTCTCGTAAGCATCTTTTACGCCTTGATAACCGTAAATTGTACCGCCGGTAGGGAAGTCCGGAGCTGTGATGTATTTCATCAATTCCGGGATAGTAAGGTCCGGATTATCAATAAGTGCAATACACCCGTTAATAGTTTCGGTAAGGTTGTGAGGCGGCATATTGGTAGCCATACCTACAGCAATACCGGAAGCTCCGTTAACGAGAAGGTTAGGAATCCTCGTAGGAAGGACTACAGGTTCTTTCCTTGTATTATCGTAGTTCGGTTGAAAATCAACGGTGTCACTATTAATATCAGAGAGCATTTCTTCTCCGATTTTATCAAGTCTGACTTCCGTATAACGCATAGCTGCAGGGGAGTCACCGTCAACGGAACCAAAGTTTCCGTGTCCGTCAACAAGACAGTATCGTAAAGCCCATGGCTGTGCCAATCTTACTACAGTGCCATATATAGAAGAGTCACCGTGCGGGTGATACTTACCCATTACTTCTCCAACGCAGTTAGCAGACTTTTTATGAGGTTTGTCAGAAGTGTTACCCATTTCGTTCATTCCGAAAAGTACACGTCTGTGTACCGGTTTAAGTCCATCTCTGACATCGGGCAACGCACGAGAAACAATCACGGACATAGAGTAGTCGATGTACGAAGAACGCATCTCGTTACTGATATCAATTTTTAGTATTCTATCTTGGTCAAGCATTTTGTTTTGTTTGTTACAAATATCTGACAAAGGTAATGATTTTTTTTGATTTCGCAAAATATTGTAGATTGAGTTTTTAATGCCCGAGTATAGCACTGATTAGTCAAAAAAAATAGTTACCTTTGCACGAATAAATCGTTAAGCATAATCAATGGCTGATATATCACAGATACAAAATGGAGAGAGTATGACTCTTCGTGACCAACTCGCTCTAACTATAAAACTTTCATTACCGGCAATTCTGGCTCAATTATCCAGTATCCTTATGCAGTACATTGACGCTGCAATGGTTGGTCGCCTTGGAGCGAACGATTCCGCAGCCATAGGGCTTGTATCAACTAGTTTGTGGCTGTTTTGGGGTATTTGCGGCGCAATGACGAATGGTTTTACGGTGCAAGTTGCACATAGAATAGGAGCTAAAGATGAAGAAGGGGCAAGGGCTGTGTTACGTCAAGGGGTGACGTCCGCTTTGATTTTCAGTTCAATAGTATCCATAATCGCATTGTTGATATCGGAATCATTGCCTGTATGGCTTGGCGGAGGTTCGGAAATATGTGGCAAATCCACTTCATATTTTGCCATTTATGTTATGGCGTTACCTATGCTTACTATGAATTTCCTTGCCGGAGGAATGCTTCGCAGCGTTGGTAATATAAAGATTGTGGGAATCCTGAACGTACTTATGGCAATTCTTGATGTGATATTTAATTTCTTCTTGATCTTTTCTTCGAGAACGGAATGTATATTCGGAATAGATATTGAAATACCTGGTGCGGGACTTGGGCTGAGAGGTGCTGCACTTGGTACTGTTTTAGCGGAAATTATAACTGCTTCTTTGATGTGTTATGTGTTGTTTTCCAAACAAAAAGAAATCCGATTAAAAGGACATTCAGGAAGTTGGAAACCAAATCGCAATATCTTGAGCCGCGCAATTAAAATCTCCACACCTTTGACGATAGAGCATGCGGTGTTATGTGGCGCACAAGTTATGGTTACCATTATAGTGGCACCGCTCGGAGTTGTGGCAATAGCAGCAAATGCTTTTGGAATCACCATTGAGAGTCTTTGCTATATGCCCGGATATGGTATTGGCGAGGCGGCAATGACATTGACAGGTCAAAGTTATGGCGCAAAACGCTATGATTTGGCAAAGAGATTCGGATATATAACGGTAGCAATGGGTATGTTTGTGATGACCATAATGGGACTTATCATGTACCTCACTGCAGATATTACATTTGCACTAATGACAGACGTAGCCGCCATTCGTCAGATTGGAGCAGAAGTGCTTAGAATAGAAGCTTATGCCGAACCGATGTTTGCATCGGCAATAGTAGCCTATGGTGTTATGGTCGGTGTAGGGGATACCCTGATTCCCGCTATGATGAACTTTGGCAGTATATGGCTTGTGAGAATACCATTGGCTGCTATTTTTGCTCCGATTATGGGGCTGAAAGGCGTCTGGATAGCCATGTGTATTGAACTATGCGTGCGAGGAGCGGTGTTTCTATACAGATTGGTGTCCGGCAAATGGATTAAACCTTAAAAGAATTATCTCAAACAATAAAATAAAGAGACTCAATGAAAATACTTCTACTTGCTGTAGGTAAAACATCTACTGAATATATAGCTAAGGCTGTTGATAATTACTCTTCAAGAATATTACACTATATTCCTTTTTCATATAAGGCATTGTCTGATGTTAAATTGCCTAAAAATTCATCGCAGGAGCAGCAAAAAAGTGCTGAAGGAGAGTCTATCCTTAAAGAATTACAGCCCGGCGATTGTGTTATCCTTCTTGATGAGAGGGGTAAGCAATACACTTCAAGAGATTTTGCCAACTTACTGAATAATAAAATGGTTACATTGCCATCAAGACTCGTCTTCGTAATCGGTGGACCTTACGGTTTTTCCGATACCGTGTACGCAAGAGCCAACTCTATGCTGTCGTTATCCAAGATGACATTTACGCATGAAATGATACGACTTATTTTCACCGAGCAAGTATATAGGGCTATGACTATAATAAAGGGTGAATCATATCACCATGATTAGTGTGAAAATGTTGCATAATCAAAAAAAATAATTTACCTTTGTTTAAACTAATATTAAGCGATAATTAATACGTTCGGTTTATGAAAAAAATAATAGTACGTTTGGCTGTAATAGCGGCTTTGACATTAATTCCTTTTCAGAAGTTATTTGCGGAAACATACATTGGCGTGGCGCCTGGATACAGTACTAAAAATGAATCTATGACACTTGGTGCATGGATGAGTCATGACTTCTCCAAAGCTTTTAGAGTAAACTTGGGTGTTGACTATGTGTTTAGGAATCAGCACACTGATGCGTTTTTAATAAACCTTGACTTTAACTTTCCTTTAAAACTTACGACTGGAGATAAAATCGATATATACCCAATAGTCGGACTTACATACGCATGTTGGAGTCATCATCCATACCCTGACGGAGATGATGTTACTACACGTGAAAATAAATTCGGAATTAATTTGGGTGCCGGTGTAGGGTACAAAGTATCATCTCACTTGAGATTAAAACTTGACGCGCGTTATAGCCTTGTAAAACATAATAACACTACAATTATTTCACTCGGTATCGGTTATGCCTTTTAAGATATTGAAAGGTCTTAAACTTTGTTGATGAGAAAATTTTATAAAATATTTAAAATATTTATTATTTCGACAACGGCACTGATAATATTGGTGCCGATGTTTACATACGTTCTACTATCATTGCCCCCTATTCAAAGAGCAATGTGTGATAAGGCTCAGACAGAGTTATCAAAGTTGCTTGATACTCCGGTGACTGTTGACAATCTTGCTATTGCCCCATTTAACAGAATTACGCTCAGAGGTGTAACGATTATGGACAACGAGTCCGATACAATCGCCACGATACATCGCCTGGGCGCAGGAATAGATCCGCTGCATGCCATTATATCCGGTCAAATTTCAATAGATTACACTGAGCTCGTAGCACTTAATTTGCGTCTGAAAAAAGACACAAAAGACTCTCCACTGAATATTGATCATATAGTAAAGACGTTGTCTTCTAAAGACCCTAATAAGCCGAAAACAGAAATAAACATTGATATAAAGACCGTAGTTATACGCAACAGCATCGTATCGTACGATATATTGGATATGCCGAGGAAGCAGAATGTATTTGATCCTAATCATATCAGTGTTAATGATTTTAGAGCAGATATCACAATTCCAAAAATTACAAACAATTCATACGTTGTATCTGCAAAAAGAATTTCCCTTGTAGAAAAGAGTGGACTTAATGTGTCAGACTTACATGCTGACGTTGATATAAACACTTATGACAGTGTGACAAACGCATCAAATATTTCACTGCAACTTCAAAAAACAAAAATAGAACTTCAAGATATATGTTTCAAGCAAAATTCACCGTTGAATATCGCTACTAAATCCGGTTCGGTGATTTCGCTTGCAGATTTTGCTCCGTTCGTGCCTCAATTAGGAAATGTTCCTATGCCGATAAATGCGGACATTGATATTACGCTTGACAATTCGCTAATAGACATAACAAAAATAAGGTTAAATGCAGAAAACGGAGAGTTTGATTTTGATGCCAAGGCTTGCATATACAATACGGCAAAACTTGATAGCCTGGAAATTTCAGATGCCCGGATAAACTTGAAAGCTGCAAGCACAAGAATAATTCAAATACTATCGCAGTTCACAAAAGTCAGTCCTAAAGTAGTGTATGCGATCAATGCCGCCAGAAATGTAAAACTTCAAACTAAAATCCAAGGCACTCCACACGATGTAAGTATTAACGGAAAGATAATTACAAACATCGGAAACCTTGATTATGACATCGAGCCGAAGTTTATAACAAGCGATAGTACTATTGTGCTTAAAAATATACACTATGACATCAATGCTGACGATCTGAATCTTGCAGCTATATTAAGTAATAAAGATTTCGGAATTGCGTCTTTTCAGACAGATGGCAGTTATTATCCTCCTGTCGGACGCAACCCTCAGTCTGCAAATATCTCTTTAAATATTGCAGAAGCATATTTTAAGAACTATTTGTATTCCGACGTAAACGCTACCGCACAATTAGATGGTAAAGACATCTGCGCAAATATAGTTATTCAGGATAAAAATATTGACTTGACAGCCGAACTGATTGCTCAACTTGATGATAAAACGTCGCCGAAGGCATACTTAAACGCAACAATAAACAAATTCAACCCTCACAAGTTAAATCTGACAAGCAAGTATCCTAATCACGAATTATCTGCAAATATTAATGCTACTATCGCCGGACTGAATATTGATGATGCAATAGCGACGTTGGAGATAAATGATTTAAACTATTATTCACCGACTGAGCCATCATTGAAGATGGACAATCTAACCTTCACATTAGATACTCAATCTTCTCCGTCACAGTTGCATTTAAACTCAGACTTCCTTTCTGCTGATATGGAAGGCGTATATACTCTGTCTTCTATTCCAACTGTAATTAAAGATATAGCAGCACAATCCTTTTCAAACCTTATAACACTTTCAAAAAAAGAGACTGATAAGCTTTGTAATACCGATTTGACACTTGCAGCTACTATTAAGTACTCAGACAATCTTAATAAGTTTCTAAACCTTCCTGTTACAATAATTTACCCTATAACTATTAATTCAACACTTTCAATACCACAGAACAAATTATCACTTGATGTATCTGCTCCGTATCTACAGCAAAAAGATAAGTTAATTGAGAATACATCACTGCATATTGCTACGAATGATGAAGGACAAAGCGCTTCGCTGTGTGCCGTTACTAATGTTCCAACCAAGAACGGTGCAATGAATCTGAATTTGCAGTGTAATGCCGCAAATAACAGGCTTGACACACAGGTAGCATGGCATATTGACAGAAAAAGATTGTATCAAGGAAATATTGACTTATCAGCTCTATTCACAAAAGATGAGGAGAACGAAAGCCTTGCAACTCAGATTGATATAAATCCGTCTAAAATGACGTTTAATGACACAACGTGGACTGTCAATCCGGCAACAATTATTGCTAATAAAGATAAAGTAATAGTGCAAAATTTTGACGTACGAAGGGAAAATCAATATGTCACAATGCAAGGTACTGCATCTCAAGAGCCCGAAGATGTATTGACACTTAATCTATTAAATGTAAACTTGGATTATATCTTTGAATCATTAGGTATCGATAAAGCGCAGTTAGGTGGTGATGCTACTGGTACTTTCTATGCAACAAACCTCTTTACACCTCAACCATCAATCACCACTCCTGACTTACACGTAAAAAATATTTCCTATAATAAGACTGTTTTCGGAGATGCGGATATTAAGAGCCATTGGGACAATGATAAAAAAGAAATAACACTTGATGCGGATATTATTTCTCCTGACAAGACGCTTTCAACTGTGACCGGCGGTATATTTCCACTTAATGATTCTCTTGATATTACATTCGATACAAAGGATATAAATGTCAAGTTCTTGAAACCGTATATGGAGGCTTTTACTTCAGATATTGAAGGTACAGCATCCGGAAAAGCAAGGTTATTCGGCACATTTAAATACATAGACCTTGAAGGAGATATATTTGCAAAAAATCTTAGGTTGAAGATTGATTTTACAAATACTACTTATACTGCAACCGATTCCGTGCATATCCGCCCTGGAAAAATCAAGATAGATAAAATAAAACTATATGACCGAGAGGGAAATACGGCATATCTAAAAGGAGAAGTACGCCATAAATTCTTTAAAGAGCCGGAATTTGATTTCTACATAACCGATGCCAAGAACTTTTTGAGTTACGATATCACTTCAAAGCAGAATCCTGACTGGTATGGAACCATATATGGTACAGGTGGAGCTACAATAACAGGAGTTCCCGGAGTAGTTAATATCTATGTTGATATGACTACTGCTCCAAAATCTACATTCACATTCGTACTTTCAGATCAACAGACAGCGAGCGAGTATTCATTTATATCTTTCAGAGACAGGAATAAAAAAGTGATTGCAGAAGCGGACACGACTCAAATTCCCGTATCCAAATTAATCCAACAACTTAAAGAACGAATGAGCGCTACACAAGAATCCGTACCGTCAGTGTACAATATGACTTTGCAGGTAAATGTCACTCCGGAAGCGCAACTTATACTCGTTATGGACCCTGTCGGGGGAGATAAGATTAAAGCAAATGGTACAGGAAACTTAAGAATGGATTACGGTTCCGTAAATGAAGACCTTAGAATGTACGGAAAGTACACGCTTGATAAAGGAAGTTATAATTTTACATTGCAAGATATAATCATAAAAGACTTCATTATCAAGCAAGGCAGTACTATTTCATTTAACGGAGACCCGTATGCTGCTCAATTAGACCTGAATGCATACTATGCTTTGAATGCCAATCTATCAGACCTTGACGAATCATTCCTTCAAGATAAGGACTTGAATAGAACTAACGTGCCTGTACATGCGATGATGAATGTCACTTCAGATATAAGATCTCCGGAAATTAAATTTGACTTGGAGTTTCCTACGCTCACATCAGACACTTACCGAAAGGTTAAATCCATCATTTCTACTGAAGATATGATGAATCGTCAGATTATATATCTATTGGCACTAAACAGATTTTATACTCCGGATTATATGGGCGCAACAACGAAAGGGAATGAACTTGTCTCAGTCGCATCTTCCACTATATCATCACAATTAAGTTCTATGCTTGGACAGTTAAGTGATAATTGGACTATCGCACCAAACTTCCGTTCTGATAAAGGTGATTTTTCAGATGTTGAAGTTGATCTTGCATTGTCAAGTACATTACTTAATAACAGACTATTGTTTAACGGAAACTTCGGGTACAGAGATAACAGTCTTAATTCAAATCAGTTTATCGGTGACTTTGATTTGGAATACCTGCTTAATAAGTCCGGTTCTCTGCGCTTAAAAGCATATAACAGGTACAACGACCAAAATTTCTACGTCAAGACCGCAACTACTACTCAGGGTATAGGTATTGTATATCGTAGAGATTTTGACCATGTACTATCGTTCTTGTATAGACTAAAAGAAAAAAGAAAGGCTAAGCAGCAAGCGCAACAGAAAGCCAAACTTGCTCAAGATTCCATTAAAAATAAAATTTCTAATGCAAAACAATCACAATAATACAATTTTTTAAACCATGGACAACACTTTAAGACTAAACAAAAATCAACTCTCAGGCGACATTGGCAAGCCTGCGTCTGATTTTACAAAAAGTGATATTATTGACTTTATTGAAAAGCATAATATCGAGATGATAAACTTTATGTATCCTGCAGCAGACGGCAGGTTGAAGACTTTGAACTTCGTGATAAATGACTATCAGTACCTTGACACTATCCTCACAACAGGGGAACGAGTAGATGGTTCAAGTCTGTTTCCATACATTGAAGCCGGCAATTCCGACTTATACGTTATTCCTAAATATCGCACGGCATTCGTTGACCCTTTTGCTGAAATTCCTACACTTACCATGCTTTGCACTTTCTTTGACAAAGACGGTAATCCACTTGAAACCTCACCGGAAACAATTCTAAAGAAAGCTTGCGACGCCTTTACTGAAAAAACAGGTCTTGAATTTCAAGCGATGGGAGAATTGGAGTACTATGTAATTTCAGAGAATGATGAACAATTCCCTGCAACAGACCAAAAAGGGTACCACGAGTCTGCACCGTTTGCAAAGTTCAATGACTTCCGTACGCGTTGTATGTCTTACATTGCGCAGACCGGCGGTCAGATAAAATACGGACACTCTGAAGTGGGTAATTTTACTCTTGATGGTAAAATCTACGAACAAAACGAAATTGAATTTTTGCCCGTTGATGCAAAGCAAGCGGCAGACCAACTTATTATCGCAAAATGGGTAATACGTAATCTCGCATATCAATATGGCCTTAATATTACGTTTGCCCCTAAAATTACGACAGGCAAGGCGGGTTCCGGCTTACATATTCACATGCGTCTTATGAAAGACGGAAGAAACGTGATGCTGAATGAAAATAAATCACTAAGCGATTATGCAAAGCGAATGATAGCAGGACTTATGACACTTGCTCCTTCTATTACCGCTTTCGGCAATACAAATCCGACATCATATTTCCGTCTTGTTCCGCATCAAGAGGCTCCTACAAATATTTGTTGGGGAGATAGAAACAGATCTGTCCTTGTACGCGTTCCATTGGGCTGGACAACGAATAAAGACATGAGCCACATAGCTAATCCGCTATCAAAAGCCAATACAATAGATCCATCACAGAAACAGACTGTGGAAATCCGTTCTGCTGACGGCTCAGCTGATGTATATTCGCTTATAGCGTCCCTCGCTGTTGCGGCAAGATATGGCTTTGAAATGCCTGACGCTCTTAAGGTTGCTGAAGAAACGTATGTTGACGTTAATATTCACGATGCCAAGAACAGTGCAAGGCTCGCCACTTTAAAGCAATTACCTGTATGCTGCGTGCAATCAGCTATATGCCTGCAAGAACAGCGTGCTATATACGAGCAGTACGGTGTATTCTCTCCAAGAATGATAGAAGGAATTATTTCATCACTCACTAATTACGGTGATGAACAATTATCCGCAAAAGCAGCACAAGACAAGGCTTTAATTCAAGACCTTGTTAACAAGTATTTCCATTGCGGCTAGGAATATACTAATCATAAAATTACCAAAATGGCTGAAATTTATTCAGAATTTCAGCCATTTTTAACTTATAGATTTAGTCTAAAATTAGAAGCCGCAACAAGATAACTTGCAGCGGCTTTTATCGAAATTGATTTAATATATTATTCTTTATCTTTTGATTCTACTTTTTTGTAGCGAGCATTAAGACCGTCAATTACCTCTTTGGTAATGTCAAGTGCAGGATTGAAGTAAGCACCGGCATTTTTGAAAAGGATAGCATCGTAGTTATGTGTCTTTACATAATCAGCAATAAAATTATTAAGTGAATCCTGTAAAGCCATATTTTGGTCAAGTGCTTCTTGCTGTGCTTGTTCTTGCATTTTGCCTAAGTAAACCTCGGCAGCACGTTGTTGTTGTTGGAACTTTTGCATATCAGCCTCGTAAGTAGATTGAGAGATATAGCCATTGTTGCGAGCCTTATTTTCAATTTCGGCAGCACGTTTTTGAAGTTCTTGTTGTTTAGCACGCTGAGCGCTTTCAAGTTTGCTCATGGTACGGACATTGATTTCATTATAATCCTTAACAAGATTATAGTTTGCAGAAATACTGTCAAGGTCAATGTAGCGAATATTTAGTGAAGCGGCAGCCTCAGGGTTAGCAGCAATCACTTTTTCATTTTTAGATTCTTGGCTGCATGAAACTAAGACAAATGCAGCAACGAGTACCATTACTCTGTTTACGATTTTTCTCATTTAATCTGTTTAATCTTTTATGAATGACGTGTTTATTGTTAATTCTATAGTGTGAGAAAACTTGCTAAAAAGCGTAAAAATAAACGCCATAAACATTTTTCTTGATGCAAATTTAATAAAGAAGTTGAAATAATTTGCTATTTATCAATTTTATTTTGTAACTTAGATGCCGAAAAACGTTGTTTTTAACAATGTTTTAATATATCAAAGCACTTTTAAGATTTTATATTACTAAAATAAAACAACTATGGAAGTAAAAGATTTACAACCCGCTTTGGTCTTCCAAATTTTTGACCAGATTACCAAAGTTCCGCGTCCATCAAAGAAAGAAGGAAAAATCCGTCAGTTCTTGCTTGACTTTGCTGCAAAGCATGGCATTGCTGCAAAAACAGATGCTGTAGGAAACGTAGTAATGTCCAAGCCGGCAACACCGGGACACGAAGATGCTCCGGGTATTATCCTGCAAGGACACATGGATATGGTATGCGAATCCAACGACAAATCATTCGATTTTGAAAATAGTCCTATTCATACTATTGTTGACGGAGAATGGGTAAGAGCTGATGGCACTACACTTGGTGCTGATAATGGTATTGGTGTTGCTGCATCACTTGCCGCTCTAATTGACCCGGATCTTGTACACGGTCCTCTTGAAGTCCTTTTCACAGTAGATGAAGAAACAGGTATGACAGGTGCTTTCGGTCTCCAAAAAGATATGATTACCGGAAAAATCCTCTTGAACCTTGACTCTGAAGATGATGCAGAAGTATATGTAGGTTGTGCCGGTGGTGTTGATACAACTTGTCACTTCACATATAAGCCGTCAATGGCTCCGACTGACTTTACCTACTTCAAAATAGTAATCACTAAAGGTCTTGGCGGTCACTCAGGTGGCGATATTCACTTAGGCAGAGCATGTGCGAACAAGTTATTGGCACGTTTCTTGTGGAATATTCAGTCAAAACACGAACTCGCACTTATAGAAATCGATGGCGGTAACTTGAGAAATGCAATAGCTCGTGAAGCACGCGCTATATTCGGCGTTCCATCTGCTGATAAAGAAGCCGTGAGCATTGCTGTCAACAATTTTATTGCTGACATTGACAATGAATACAAAGGTATAGAACCTACACTTGAAATTGACCTTGAGAGTGTTGAACTTCCTGAAAGATGTGTTGATTCAGAAACTGCAACAAACGTTATTCGTGCATTGTACTGTGCACCTCACGGAGTTGTGTCTATGAGCCGCGACCTTGAAGGTCTTGTAGAAACATCAACGAACTTGGCTTCAGTTAAGATGGTAGGCGAAAACGAAATTCTCGTTACCACTTCTCAGCGTAGCTCTGTTGAATCACGTAAATGGGATATCGCACATCAAGTAGAAGCCGTATTCCAGCTCGCAGGTGCAAAAGTAACTCATGGAGATGGTTATCCGGGTTGGCAGCCTAACATGGATTCCCCAATCCTGAAGATTGCATGTGACGCATACGAAGAATTATATGGCATTAAACCGGCAATCAAAGCAATTCATGCCGGTCTTGAATGTGGTCTCTTCAAATCTGTTTTCCCTGATCTTGATATGGTTTCATTCGGACCGACATTGCGTGGTGTTCACTCTCCATCTGAAAAGATGAATATCGTAGCGGTAGAACACTTCTGGGAACAACTTCGCAGAGTTATAGAAAAGGTTGCAGGTAAATAATTAATCCACGACCATTTGACTATTACGAAAGTAGCAAATATTAGACGCATAGTAGCGATAATGGTGCTGATATTAATGGCACCATTATCGCTATTTGCTTTTAAGACCATTGAAGAATATCAAGATAGCATTGACCATGCGTTTGATTCTATTTTCTTCACTTCTTCATTGAGATTTGCGTCACCGGCTAATTACAGGCTTACAGAAGACGATATTCGTCAAGTGGCTAATGAACTTGGAGTGGAAGTGGCGGCTATTCACGCAGTGGTGGATATAGAAGCAGGAAGTAGTCACAGCGGTTTTTATTCACAGTTAGAACCGATAATTAATTTTGACAGGAAATTTTTTCGTTCACTAATATCCAAGCAACCTGAAAAGATAAGGCAAAATAAGGCGACCTACGCAAAAATAATGGCAGATGCGCCCAATCAGACTCATCAGCAACGAAATTCGAATCGTCTTTCCCTTGCATCAGAGATGGACGAAAGCATAGCTATCCAAAGTACATTTTGGGGAATGTTTCAGATAGGAGGATTTAATTGGAAGAAGTGCGGCGCGCAGTCACCACATCAGTTTGCATATCTGATGAGTCGCTCAGAACACGACCAGCTTGAATTATTTGCCAAATTCTTAATAAACAGTGACCTTGTGAAGTATCTTAAAGCAAAAAATTGGTCAGCCTTTGCTTATTATTACAACGGTCCCCGTTATCGCTCCAAAAAGTATCACATAAGACTTGCTGCAGCTTACAAAAAACATTTAAGAAACAACGATTAAACATTTTATGACAGATTTTCTTCAGCAATATCATCTTGCAGGGCTTGCGATAGGTATATGCACATTCTTGATAATAGGACTTTTTCATCCGATTGTGATAAAAGTAGAGTATTACACCGGCACAAAGTATTGGTGGGTGTTTCTACTGCTCGGACTCGTAGGCGGCATTATGACCATTTTTATCAGTGATATCTTTTTATCAACGCTTCTCGGGGTTTTTTCTTTCTCATCTTTTTGGACAATAAAGGAACTCTTTGAGCAAGTGGATAGGGTAAAAAAAGGGTGGTTTCCGAAGAATCCTAAAAGAAAATATTAACTGCGTAAGACTTTACTGTTTACTTTCTTCAACACTTTGAAATAAGCATACACCACCATTATGCCGGTAATAACCCAAGATATAGGATACACAGAGTACAACATCTCAAGAGTCCTATCGTACGGTAACGCAAAATAAATCCAAGCGAGCCTTAATACGCAAGTTCCAAATACGGTAAGAACAGTAGGAGTCATGGAATAGCCGTAGCCACGCATAGCGGCACTGCTGATTTCATAACTACTTGCTATAAATTGTAGCATAAGAACATATTCAAGACGAATTGTTCCATAACTGATAACCACATCACTGTTTGTGAATATACTCAAGAAAAAATGGTGTTGCCAAGCTATTAGGATATTAGGGATACCACAACCTATAAGGCTTAAAATCATACAGTATTTAAAAATTCTCCTACATCTCTCAATATTTCCGGCACCATAGTTTTGACTTATAAACGCTACTGTGGCTTGTCCGATAGCATTGATTATAAAGTAACAATAATACTCATAGTTAAGTGCCGCCGCACTACCTGCCACTGCATCAGAGCCGAAAGTGTTAATCGTACTCTGAATGAAAATATTAGCGAATGAAAATACCATTCCTTGCAGTCCGGCAGGAATACCTATTTGCATCATTTTAAGAAGTTCGGAGCGACTTATGCCAAGTTTTTTTAAGTCAATATTGTACGGTGCATCTTTTTTCATAAGCAAGTACAGTATTATACCGGAACTGACGGCGTTTGATGCTACTGTAGATATGGCAACTCCGTCAACAGTCATTCCGAAAACAATTACAAGCAGTAAATTTAAGCCTATATTGATAACACCTGCAACAATTAATGCATAGAACGGACTTTTAGTATCTCCGAAACTGCGTAATATTGCGCTACCGAAGTTGAATATCATCATAAACGGCATTCCGAGAAAGTATATCCTGAGATACAATGTTGCCAAATCTATGACGTCATCAGGGGTGGACATTAATTCAAGAATAGGGCGAGCGAGTAGAGTCCCTAAAAATAAGAGTGCTATTCCGCTGACAATGGCTACCACTCCTACAGTCTGAATAGCCAAACGAATGCCCGCTTGATTTTTTTGACCGATATAATTTGCTATTACTACATTTGCTCCAACAGAAATTCCTACAAATAAATTTATCATAATACTTATCACCATTCCATTGCTGCCAACAGCCGCAAGTGCTTGGTGACCGGCATACTGTCCTACAACAGCGACGTCAACAGAGTTAAAAGATTGTTGAAGTACACCGCTGGCAATCAGAGGAATTGCAAAAATGATGATTTTTCGCAATATCCCTCCATTTATCATATCTATCTGACCGGATTTACTCATATAAATTTACTTTTGCAAAATTAAAGCCTGTAATCATGGGTAAAGATATCACAGGCTCTTGGTACATCTGTAGGGAATCGAACCCTAATCTGGAGAACCGGAATCACCTATTCTATCCATTGAACTACAGATGCAACATTTTTCCTAAAACAAGCGCAAAGTTACGTTTTTTTTGCTAAATTTGCAAATCAAGCACATATCAATATTATTTGTACGATGAATGTCAAAATAGAACCGTCTTGGAGAACGTTACTTAAAGATGAATGGGATAAACCTTATTTCGAGGAACTTGTCAAGTTCGTAAAAAATGAATACGCTTCCAAGACCATTTTTCCTCCTGCGTCAAAAATATTTGCAGCATTTGACTCGTGTCCTGTGGATAATGTCAAAGTTGTAATAATAGGTCAGGATCCATACCATGGTGACGGTCAAGCGAACGGACTTTGCTTTTCTGTAAATCCCGGTATATCCTTGCCGCCGTCACTAATCAATATTTACAAGGAGATAAGCAATGATTTTGGCAAAGTGGTGACTAATGACGGCGATTTAAGCAGATGGGCGAAACAAGGCGTACTATTACTGAACGCAACTCTGACCGTTGAAGCACATCTTGCAGGTTCTCATCAAAGAAAAGGGTGGGAGACGTTTACTGATGCCGTAATTGATAAAATAGCACATCACCACGATAATATTGTATTCTTATTGTGGGGAAACTACGCTATTAAGAAGGGGCAATTTATTGACCGAGGCAGACACTTGGTCCTTACTTCCGCACACCCGTCACCACTGTCCGCATCTCGAGGCTTTTTCGGAAATCATCATTTCTCCAAGGCTAATAATTATCTTATCGAACATGGAAAAGAACCGATTGATTGGTAAATTTCTGCCGTTGCTGTTTTTTCTTATGACAACGGTTACCGGAATATCTCAAGATACAATGACCGGTATTTTTAATCCGAACTTTAAGACCTTGCAGACGTCTGTAAACGGGAATTACCTTACACCACCGATATTGAATTTCAACACGTCAGACGTTTTGACAATAGAGTTTGATGAAATAGCAGAAGACCGACGTTTCCTTAGATATTCACTTCAGCACTGCAATTCCGATTGGACATCGTCATCACTCGTTGACTCGGAATTTTTAGATGGATTTAATGTTGCAGAAATTACGGATTACGAATACTCTCAATCCACTGTCGTGCACTATGTTCATTACAGACTGTCATTTCCTAATGAAGAATTATATGTGACCAAGTCCGGCAACTATCTCTTGAAAGTGTATGATGAATCAAATCCAGATGAAACACTATTACAAGTTCGTATATACGTTTCGGAAGCATCTGCGGTTACATCTGTAGATATTACCACTCGCACTGATATAGACTATAATAATTCTCATCAGCAACTGTCACTATCTGTGGATTGCGCAAAAGCCGGAGTACAAAATATTTTTTCAGACTTAAAAGTATATGTTCTTCAAAACAGCAGACTGGATAATGTCGTTAAATTGACGACACCATCACGAGTTGCAGGTTATAAAGCGTATTACGAACATCTAAGACCACTCATTTTTGCTGCAGGAAATGAGTATAGGCGTTTTGAAAATATATCCGTTAATTATCCCGGAATGAGAATTGATGAAGTACAATATTATCACCCATATTATCACGCCACACTATTTAAAGATGAACCGAGGTGTATGGAACAATATACGTACGATAGGACTCAATTCGGCAGATACGTTATCCGTGAATATAATTCGGATCAAAGTGAGATAGAAGCTGATTATATGGCTGTACATTTCACACTTGAGGCTCCTCACTATCACAATTATGATATCTATATAGATAGTGATTTCTTAAACAGAAGGCTTAATTCAGAATCACTTATGGTGTATAATACATCTACGGACTGCTACGAAAAGACGTTACTAATGAAACAAGGTTCGTACAACTATCAATATATAGCCGTGCCTAAAGGACAAAAGGCGGGATTAACGGAAGTAGTGGAAGGTGATAAGTATCAGACAGTGAATGAATACACTATCTTCGTGTACACTCGAAAACCCGGTGACAGATATGATAGATTGATAAGCACCGCCGTTGCATACTCGAATTATTAATAATATAATTATACCTAAAATTGAAATCAGAAGAAACAGAAGAAACGGTTATGTTACAAATACAAGATAAACTTGTGTCGCTTGACTTAATAGAACAATTTTTTTGTTGTGACTTGGATTCATGCCTTGGTGAATGTTGTATCGAAGGAGATGCAGGAGCACCGATAACGCAGGAAGAAAAAGATAAAATTGAACAGATTCTTCCCGTAATATGGGACGACTTATTGCCTCAAGCTCAACAAGAAATTAAAGAAAATGGTGTGTCGTATATTGATGAGGAAGGAGACTTGGTAACATCAATTATTGACGGCAAGAACTGCGTGTTTACTACTTATGGAAAGAATGGTATGTGTCTGTGTGCTATTGAAAAGGCTTACCGCGAAGATAAAATAGATTTTCTAAAACCATCATCATGCCATTTGTATCCTGTAAGACTTACGAAATACCCTACTTTTACCGCTGTAAACTACCATAAATGGAAGATATGTAAATGTGCTGAGATACTTGGTAGAAAAAAACAAATTCGTCTATATCAATTTCTTAAAGGACCATTGACGGCTCGATTTGGTAAAGAGTGGTACGATGAACTTGTTGAAGCATGCGAAGCTTATCTTGCGGAATACGGTGAATAAAACATTTTTTAATTTAATATACACAATTATGAAAACAGACTATTCAACTCAAGAGTTTGATTTTCAATGGAAAGCACTGAGCGGCTTGATGATGTTGCTTGTTCAAGTGGTCATACTGCCTGTCATAGGTGCTTTACCTTTTTTGTTTTTTGAAGAGAATGTGGCATGGGGTTGCTTTGTGCCGGTGATAATATTCTTCCTGATATGCATGTTCGGTTTTATGATAATAGAGCCGAACGAAGTCCGCGTAGTGTTATTTTTTGGAGAATACATGGGGACGTTTAAAAAGGTGGGATTCTATTGGATAAATCCATTTATGACTACTCGAAAATTGTCTTACCGACTCAGAAATATGGAAATCAAACCAATCAAGGTTAACGATAAAATCGGTAATCCGGTAATGATAGGAATGGTGCTTGTGTGGAGAGTAAAAGATACTTATAAGGCAGTCTTTGACGTAGATTCCGGTACATTGCCTGCAGAAGGTATGTCAAACTCCAAAGTACTTGAAAAATTCGTAAGTATCCAATGCGATGCAGCGTTAAGAGAAGTTACAGGGCATTATGCTTACGATGAGTCACGCAATACTTCGGCTGAAGAACTCACATTACGCAGCGGTGGTACTGAAATTAATCACACTCTTGAAGATAAAATAAATGAACGTCTTAATATGGCAGGAATGGAGGTTGTGGAAGCCAGACTTAATTATATTGCATACGCTCCGGAAATTGCAGCAGTAATGTTGCGACGTCAACAAGCGGAAGCTATTATTTCCGCACGAGAAAAAATTGTTGAAGGAGCAGTGTCAATGGTAAAAATGGCACTTGACGGACTTTCTAATGAAGGAATTGAAATACTTGATGATTCACAAAAGGCATCAATGGTAAGTAATCTTCTCGTTGTCCTTTGTGCCGACGAACCTGCACAGCCGATAGTGAATACCGGTTCTTAAATATCTTATAACTGATAACTAAAAATGGCGTGAAATATCACGTCATTTTTAATTCCTTAATTCAAAAAATCAGTAGCGGATATTTCGTTAGACAGATTTACCTCTTTATTTGCCACATTGCTATCTGCTCTATCTTTATAATCCAATGCAATGCTTCCCATAAGAAGTGCTATAAAAAAGAAAAACACAGAGAGCCAAATCCAAGCACGTGACACACTTTTATTGCAAGAATCGCTAAGTCTTATGACCTCCTTTTTAAGCAATGCAATCTCGCTTTGTGCTTTTTCAAGTTCATTCTCAAGGTTGTTATTCATAATCAAATTTTTTATAGGTAAAATAATTACTATGATAGTGACAATGCAAATATAAGCAATTATTTTGAATGATTTATATTTGTAACTAAATATTAACAAGTTTTCCCTTGAAAGGGTTCAAAATTTTACATATAAATATCTGATTACAAAAGATTTAAAGAATTGAAGATTTAAAAATATAAGTATTCTTGGCTAATTGAAAAAAAAATCGTAACTTTGCACCGCTTTTTAGCGCTCCACGCTACGTGTGATGGGGAATTGAGGAGCAAATAAACTTAATTCTGAGTAACACAACTAAAATTAATTAAACAATGAACACTTTTCAACTAAAAGCTGAAGCACGTGTAGACCTCGGCAAAAAGGCTGCAAAAACTCTTCGCAGCGAAGGTAAAATTCCTGTAGTTCTTAACGGTGGCGAACTTGTTGAACTTCCATTCAACGGCACACTTCAAGCAGGTGAAAAACTCGTAGAAATCGGTGACAACAAAGCTGTTATCACAACAGACCTCGCTGTAACAGTTGACGCTGTACGCAAACTCGTTTACACTCCTGACGTATTTGCTATTGAACTCGAATTCAACGGTCAAAAGAAAATGGCAGTGCTTCGTGAAATACAGTTCCACCCGGTAACTGACGCTATCCTTCACATCGATCTTCTTGAAGTAACAGAAAACAAACCTGTTGTAGTAGAAGTTCCTGTTAAGCTTGAAGGTCACGCAGAAGGTGTTAAAGCCGGTGGTAAGCTTTCTCTTTCAATGAAGAAACTCAAAGTTAAAGCTATCTATACTAACATTCCTGAAAGAGTTGTTATCAACGTCGATAACCTTGGTCTTGGTAAGACTCTTCAAGTTGGTGAACTTCACTTTGAAGGTCTTGAACTTGTTAACGCAAAGAACGCAGTTGTATGCGCAGTTCAATTAACTCGTGCTGCTCGTGGTGCTGCTGCTACTGCTGCAACTAAGTAATTTTAGAAACAATCAGGACAACGATGAAATTTCTTATTGTTGGTCTGGGTAATATCGGAGATGAATACCGTAATACTCGGCACAACATAGGCTTTAAAGTATTGGATGCCTTTGCAGAGGCGTCCAATACTGCTTTTAGTACCGAGCGTTATGGGGATATTGCCCGTATGAGACTTAAAAATCAGCAATTAATACTTCTAAAGCCTTCCACGTATATGAATTTAAGCGGCAATGCCGTAAAATATTGGAAGGATAAGGAAGGTATTGAGTTGGAGAATATCCTTGTGATAGTTGATGATCTTGCTTTGCCTTTTGGTGCAATCCGAATAAAGGGTAGGGGCAGTGATGCCGGGCATAACGGGCTTAAGAATATTGCCCAGATGCTTCAGACAGATGCATATCCTCGCTTACGATTTGGAATTGGCAACGACTTTCCAAGGGGTGGACAAATTGATTATGTTCTTGGCTCTTTTACATTGGACCAAAGGCAATCTCTTCCTACAAGAATAGGAATTGCTGTAGATGCAATCAAAGAATTCTGTCTTGCAGGAATTAACAATGCTATGAATACCTATAATAATAAGTAAACAAAATATACTACGAAATAATGGGTAAGTCGGAAGTTAGAATAGACAAATGGCTTTGGGCGGTTAGAATTTTTAAGACAAGGACTATTGCTACTGACGCATGTAAGAAAGGACGAGTGACAATGGGTGATGGTGTTATAGTTAAGCCGTCAAGGATGATAAAAGTCGGCGATGTGGTTAATGTACGTAAGCCGCCTGTAACGTATTCGTTTCGAGTTCTTGCTCTTACCGAGAATCGTCTTGGCGCAAAACTCGTACCTGAGTATATGGAAAATATTACTCCTCAATCGCAGCTTGACTTACTCGAAATCGTAAAGATCAATGGATTTATTGACCGTAGAAAAGGATTGGGCAGACCTACAAAACGCGAAGGCAGAGAACTCGCCAAGTTCAACGAGGAAATAAACGATGGCTGGGACTTCGATTTCGATGATGATGATTTCGACGATGATGAGTTGTAGAATAGTTTTCTGAGTTGCTATGCCAAAGATTATAGAAGAAAAGCGTATCGTAGAATCTATGGTATGCCTTTATTGTTTACACCATGAAGGTAATAAAAACTTATGCGAGGATTGTTCGGAAATATTGAACTACGCATTTATGCGTCTTGATAAATGTCCTTACAGAGATAATAAGCCAACTTGCCGTAAATGCACTATACACTGTTATAAACCTAAAATGAAACAGAAAATTAAGACTATTATGGCATGGGCAGGACCTCGAATGTTTCTATATCATCCTATTTATGCTGTGAAGCATATTATAAGGGAGTTATAAAAATATCTTCAGGATATGCGATATCGTGAAGAAAAAGTGCATTACCGGGCATTGATACTCCGGCATCACACCTATTTTTGAGATCAATTATTTTTTGGAACTCACTGATGGTGATTTTTCCTCTGCCTACATCAACAAGAGTACCGACTATTGCTCTGACCATATTTCGTAAAAATCTATTAGCTGTGATAATAAATATGTATCCGTCACAATCCGGTCTTTTTACCCATTGCGCTTTCGTCACCTTGCAAATATTAGTGACTGCATCAGCATGTAACTTTGCAAATGACGTAAAATCATCTGTTTTAAGAAGCAATTTTGCCGCTTCATTCATAGCTTCATAGTCAAGATTTTTAGGCGCTTGCCAACTTAGGGGATAGATAAAGGGCGACTTTGATATATGAGTATAATAATGGTAAGTGCGCCATTTGGCATCAAATCGAGCATGTGCGTCATCTTTTACAGGAAGTATATCGTAAATAGCAATATTACGACCGAGGATAGAGTTAAGACCGACTATCAATTTTTCCTTTTTAGCATTATCTATCGAATCAAAGTCAAAGTGAGCATACATAGTGGAAGCATTTACTCCGGTATCCGTACGTCCTGCACCAACGATTTCAATTTTAGTGCGTAAAATAGTAGTTAATGCCTCTTCAATGCATTGCTGTACTGAAGAATCATTAGGCTGACGTTGCCACCCATGGTAATTACTTCCATTGTATGCCAAACGTATAAAATAACGCATAGTAGATGTCTATAACAGATTTATTAATAAAAATATATGTAGTAATGCGTGATTGGAAACATTACTACATATATTGAAAAATAAATTATTATTCTCTTTCAAGGTAAGTATATCCGTACAAGCCTGAACGATATGTACTGAGGAATTCCCTACCTTCTTCCGGTGTGATAATGCCGGATTTCATTGATGAAGTGACCCATCCTTCAACATTTCTAACAAGTTTTTTAGGATTATACTGAACGTATTCAAGTACATCAGCAACAGTTTCTCCGTCAAATACTTGGTCGATATCGTAATGGTCGCTATAAACGCTGATATGTACGGCATTTGTATCGCCGAATAGGTTATGCATATCGCCTAAGATTTCCTGGTATGCGCCTACAAGGAATACTCCGATATAGTATGGCTCGCCGGGCTTGAGTGGGTGAAGTTGAATTGCATTTGCAGAGCCGTGGTCTGAAATAAAGTTTGCGACTTTACCATCAGAATCACATGTAATGTCTTGTAAAGTAGCCAGTTTAGTAGGCTTTTCGTCAAGTCTTGAAATAGGAATAATAGGGAAGATCTGATCTATAGCCCAAGAGTCAGGAAGAGATTGGAATAATGAAAAATTGCAGAAATATTTATCAGGAATCATTTTCGCAATATTTTTCATTTCCTCCGGCGGGTGTTTCATTGATGAGGCAATTTCTCCGGCTTCACGAGCGATAGACCAGAATAGTTTTTCCATCATGGCGCGAGAACGGATATCCAATAGCCCGAGGCTGAATAAATCCAATGCTTCTTCACGTATCTGTAATGCATCGTGCCAACTTTCAAATAAGTTTTGATTATTCAAGTTATCCCAGATGTCGTAAAGTTCTCGTATCAACTCATGGTCGTCAGGAGATACTTCTTCATTATCTTTACAAATAGGTAATGTAGTAGTTTCCAAAACGTCAAAAACGAGAATAGAGTGGTGTGCAGTGAGAGAGCGTCCACTTTCGTTAATGATATTCGGCTGTTTGAGGTTATTCTTTTCGCAAGCATCAACGAGAGTATAAATAGCATCGTTTGCGTATTCCTGAATTGAGTAGTTCATAGAACTTTCGTTAGCGGAATTTCTTGTTCCATCATAGTCAACACCCAAGCCTCCGCCAATATCAACGAAGTCAATATTAAATCCGAGTTTTGACAGCTGTACATAGAACTGCATAGCCTCACGGAGTGCGTTTTTGATTCTGCGAATCTTGGTTATTTGACTGCCGATATGGAAGTGAATGAGTTTCAAGCAGTCTTTAAGCTCACGACGTTCCATAAAATCAAGTGCTTCAAGTAGTTCACTTGAATTAAGACCGAATTTGGATTGGTCTCCTCCGGACATCTCCCATTTACCGGAGCCTGAACTTGAAATCTTGATGCGAATACCTATATTAGGCTTAATCTTAAGTCGTTTAGAAATATCAGCAATGAGTCTCAACTCATTAAGTTTTTCAACTACCAGATAAATTTTTCTACCCATTTTTTGAGCCAAGAGAGCAAGCTCAATGTAGTTTTCATCTTTGTATCCATTACAGATAATCAGTGCATTTTCAGCGATATCCGTAGCAAGGACAGCATGAAGTTCAGGTTTAGAGCCTGCTTCAAGTCCGATGTTAAACTTGTTGCCGTGAGAAACGATTTCTTCAACAACAGGTTTCATCTGATTTACTTTAATAGGGTAAATGATATAGTTTTTACCGGTGTAGTTGTATTGTTCAGATGCACATTTAAAGCATCGTGAAATTTTCTCAACACGATTGTCAAGTATATCAGGAAAGCGTAGAAGCACAGGGGCACTGATGTCTCTGACACGGAGTTCGTCCATAACGTCCTTTAAGTCAACCGGCATAGAATCCTCACGAGGTGTAACTACCACGTGACCTTTGTCGTTGATAGAAAAATATTTCAGTCCCCAACCATTGATGTTGTACAGTTCTGCGCTATCTTCTACACGCCATTTTCTCATTTCAGATACGAATTTATTGGTTTATTTGATTGATAATTATTTAGTCAAAGGAGAATAGTCTTTTGAATAGCGAAGCATTTGTGTTGTATAATCTTCGGAATAGTCAATTTTCACGTCAACAATATTACCCTTTTCATCTTTTACAAGTGAATAAACCGGGTTAACAAATCCGCGGTACGGTGCAATGTTAAGGTGAGCATATCTGTCAAGCACTTCTTTGTGAAGTTCAGGGTTTACTTTTACTGCGTAAGTCTCAACAAGTTTACTGCATGCGTCATAGTCACCTGTACTCTTTATTCTTTGTATTTCACCGAGAAGTTCACCGAAGAGTTCACGAAGGCGTTTGTAGTCATTAATCTTGATAAACGTTTTACCATCTATTTTTGCAAGTTCAATGACATTTTCAGCTTTGCCGTGTTCGTAGCACCATTCTGCAATAAGTTTGCGATTACGCATGTGTGCTTCTTCGACATCTTTACCCGGTTCTATTCTTACGAGTTGAGTCATATATCCGTTAAGAATATACTTATAATATTCTGCTTTGTATGCTTCAGGATTATCGAGGAGCCCAAGTTCAATAAGTTTAGGGTCAGCAAGATAGTAGAGAGCAAACAAGTCTGCACGAGTTTCTTCAAGAGTAGAACCATAAGCTTTCATTGCATTAGGGTCAACACCCGGCAAAAGTCTGCCGGAGCCGTGTCCGAGACATTCGTGCAAATCAGTGTGCAGATTATCTGTAATGAAAAGATATTTGTCAAGAAGTTCGCGAGTAGCATCGTCAATAACAAACTCTTCATTAAATCCGTTACCGTGAGATGCTTCATCGTATGCTTCGGTAATATTTTCTATAGTTACTGATTTTGAGCCGTGCGCGGCACGAATCCAGTCTGCATTCGGTAAGTTAATACCAATAGGAGTTGCAGGGTAAGAGTCCCCGGCAAGAATAGCAGCTGTGATAACTTTAGCGGAAACGCCTTTTACCACCGGTTTTCTGAAGCGAGGGTCAATAGGAGAATGATTTTCGAACCATTGAGCATCTGCACTCAGCACTTCAGTTCTGTGAGATGCTTTGTCGTTTTTGAAGTTTACGATAGATTCCCATGCACCTTTCATACCTAACGGGTCACCATAATTCTCAATAAAGCCGTTGATAAAATCCACTTTGGAGGCTGTATCATCAGCCCATAGGATTGAATAGTGGTCAAATTCCTTCAAATCACCGGTTTGATAGAATTTAATGAGTGAACTGATAATTTCTTTTTGTGCATCATTATCAGCGTACTGATATGCTTTCTTAAGATTGTCCACGATCTTCTCAATAGCATCGGAGTAAAGCCCGCCTATACGATAAACTTGTTCTTCAATTTTGCCGTTCACTTTGACGACTTTAGAATTAAGTCCGTAAGATATAGGTGTTTCATCTTTAGGGTCTCTCATTGCTTCATAGAAATCCTCAACTTCTTTCTGTGTTACACCTTCATATAGGTTGCAAGCAGAAGTAGTAATCAAGTCAACACCATCTGCCTGATTTACACGTTTTGCCATAAATGCAGGGTCAAAAATTACTTTGAGGAGCGTATCCAAGTTTGTGACTTTATAGTCCTTCGGAATAATTGACAAGAAATATTCTTTACTGAATTCCGGAGTGAATTTATCCATTGAATAGTGATGATGAATACCGCTACCGAACCAAACTTGCTTAACGTATTTTTCAAACGCTTTAAATTGAGGATCGTTCTTATCACCTTTGAAAGACGTGTAAGTCTTTTCAAGTAATTGACGTAGTTCCAAGTTGTATTTGCAGTTTTGGTCCCACATAATGTCACGACCATTAAGTGCAGCCTCAGTGAGGTAGTACACGTATAACTTTTGATTAAGCGTAAGTTTTTCGAAGTCAGGTACTTTGTATCTTAAAACTTCAATATCAGCGAATCTGTCCACGATATAATTGAAATCTTTAGTTTCAGTAGCCATTAATGAAGTTGACATAGATGCAGCAATTAGAAATGTTGCTGCAGACTTTTTAATTAGTGACATAGTGATATATTGTTAATAGTTTTATTCTACGTATAAAATCAATCCTTTAAGATATTCTCCTTCAGGGTGATAAATATTAATAGGGTGGTCTGCCGGTTGAGTAAGTTGATGGAGTATTCTTACTTTTCTTCCGGACTGTGCTGCTGCAGAAAATACAGCAAGTCGGAATTGCTCCTTATTTACCGCTTGAGAACAAGAGAATGTAAATAAAATGCCTCCGTGTGCAATTTTGTTAAATGCAAGTGCATTAAGGCGCTGATATCCGCGAAGTGCATTTTTAAGTGCGCTTCTATGCTTTGCAAAAGCCGGCGGGTCAAGAATAATGAGATCGTACTCATCTTTATTCATTGCTTCGAGAAATTTGAATGCATCTTCAGCAAAAGCCTTGTGCCTTGAATCTCCCGGGAAATTGAGTTCTACATTTTGTTCAGTGAGAACTACCGCTTTTGCGGAAGAGTCAACAGAGTGAACGAGTTTTGCATTACCTCGCATAGCGTAGAATGAGAATCCGCCGGTGTAACAGAACATATTAAGTACTTTTCTGTTTTCAGCATAATGCTCAAGGAGTGAACGATTATATCTTTGATCTACGAAAAATCCTGTTTTTTGTCCTTTAAGCCAATCAACATGGAATTTAAGTCCGTTTTCGGTTGCAATATTCGTTTCAAATTTTCCTATAATGTAGTCATTAACGGGATCAAGCTGAGCCTTAAAAGGTAATGTCGTCTCTGACTTGTAATACACATTTTTGATATCAATACCTTTTAATTCTGTAAGAGCCTCTGCTATCATTTTACGGTGATAATGCATACCCGGTGAATGTGCTTGAAGGACCGCCGTATTTCCGTAAACATCAACAACGAGTCCGGGCAAAAAGTCGCCTTCGCCGTGTACGAGACGGAACGCATTGTTATCTTTGCGGATAAGTTTTAAAGCTATACGTAAATTTAGTGCCTCTTCAAGTCGTTCCGCATAAAATGCCTTGTCAATAATTCTATCACTAAAGTCAAGAATTCTGACAGCAATGCTTCCTATCTGAAAGTGTCCTGTGCCAATAAGTTTACCATCAAAAGTAATTACTTTGACTACATCACCTTCTTCAATTCCTTCATCGGCATGGTAAATTGCGCCGGAAAACACCCATGGGTGAAATCGTTCAAGTGATTCTTCTTTTCCTCGTTTGAGGTATATGCTTTTTAATTCCATTATTATCTGAATTGGATTTTATTTAATAAAGAAACGATAAATATCATTTGCATTTGCGAAAATTAATAGTCCAAAGAGAAGTGCCATTCCCACCATTTGTGCGTATGTGAGGAATTTTTCGCTTGGAGCTTTTCTTGTTATCATTTCCCAGAGCACGAACATTATATGTCCGCCATCTAATGCCGGTATTGGAAGAATGTTCATAAAGGCAAGCATTACGGATAGAAATGCGGTAATTTCCCAGAACATTAACCAACTCCAAGATGATGGAAATAGACTGCCGATTGCTCCAAAACCTCCGACACTTTGCGCACCTTCTTTGGTAAACAAATATTTCAGTGATGAAACGTAAGTGACAAGTTTGTTTACTCCATCTGAAATACCTTTTGGAACAGACTCAAGAAGAGTGTAATCACGTACGGTCACTTTATAGATTTCTGTAGGCATTTTCAGCATAAAGCCGAGTTTGCCTGCTTCGGAAGGAGTCACTGTCAAGTTAATCTTTTTTCCGTCTCTCAGCACTGTGACAACAGCTTCTTTCCCTGCAGTTTTCATTAAGGCCGGCATAAATTCCGTGCAAGATGGAGTAGAAGTTTCATTTACGGCTAACATAATATCACCGGGCTGCATTCCGGCTTTCGCTGCCGGTTCGCCGGGCATAATATCTTTTGCGACAGCAGGCCAACGGTATGTCATAAATACTTTTTGGTCAGCCATTCGAAGCAAAAACTTATCAGGGATATTAATTATTACAGTATCTTTTCCATTACGCAAAACTGTCACTTGCTTTGCTTCCACCATTTTCATAATGCTGTTCTCATCATCGGCAAGTAACTTTTGTCCGTCTGCAAGAAGTGGAATATCACCATTTTGGAACCCGATTTTTATTGCTTCAGGGTTATAGTCCATTCCTGCATACGCATCAGTGTATTGAACATATTTTTCTCCCCAAGTGTAGGCGATACCTGTGTAAATGACGATGGCGAGTATGAAGTTAAAAAGCACGCCACCGACCATTACAAAGAACCTTTGCCAAGCCGGTTTTGCTCGGAAATCAGTAGGGTGTACGGATTCCTTCATCTGCTCCGTATTCATACTTTCATCTATCATACCACCGATACTTACATAGCCGCCGAGCGGAATCCAGCCAATACCATAGATTGTATCTTTCCAAGATGCTCTGCCACTTTTTGAAGTATCTTCTTTCACTGCCTTAATTCTTTCCATATCCTCTTCCTCCGTAAGATTACGGCAGAAGAAATTTACTTTACGTTTTCTCGGGTCGTAACGTAATATTGAGAAGTAAGGGTTAAAGAAAAGATAAAACTTTTCAGCCCTAATACCAAATATACGAGCGAAAAAATAGTGTCCGAATTCATGTATAATAACAAGAATTGAAAGGGCTGCTAAAAGTTGTATGGTTTTTATGATAAACGATTCCATTATTATTATAAAAAAGTGTGGGTTGAAAAATAATAAATTAGTTATTAAGTGAAGATACAATATTTGAAGCTATTGCTCTTGCTTCATTATTTGATTCCACATAGTCCTCATAGGTAGGACTTTGTATAAATGAAGCCTGTTGCAAGGTGTTTTCTATAGTGTTGTATATATCCAAAAACTTAATTCTGCCATCAAGAAATGCTTTAACCGCAATTTCATTTGCAGCATTTATGACACATGCAGCATTTCCTTTACGATTAAGCGCATATTTCCCGAAAGTAATGCATGGAAAACGATTCTCGTCAGGTTCTTCAAACGTAAGTGTATTGTAACGGGCAAAATCAAGTGGAGAATCACTTGTATTCAGTCTTACTGTTTCCCCAAGAGCATAACGTATGGGAAGTCTCATATCCGGGACTCCTAACTGTGCTTTTACTGCGCCGTCAATAAATTCCACCATTGAGTGTACAATGGACTGTGGGTGAACAATAGCAGATATTTGGTTCGGATTAAGGTCAAAAAGCCACTTTGCCTCTATTATCTCAAAAGCCTTATTAAGCATAGTAGCAGAGTCAATAGTAATTTTTTTGCCCATTGACCAATTAGGGTGGTGTAAAGCATTTGCTACCGTTGCTTGCTCAATTTGCTTTTGTGAAAAAGTCCTGAAAGGTCCACCTGATGCGGTAATGATAATTCGTTTAACCGCATTTTTATCTTCACCTACCAGACACTGATAAATAGCGGAATGTTCTGAATCAATAGGCATAAGTGTTGAAGCAGACTCAGACAGTGCCTTTGTAACTATATCACCGGCTACTACTAATGTTTCTTTATTTGCAAGGGCAATTTTTTTACCTGCCTTAATTGCACGCAGTGTAGGTGCAAGTCCGCTATAGCCGACAGTAGCGGTTACTACAGTGTCAAAGACATCACTTTCCATTACATCGTCAATGGCTTCTTGACCTGAAGCTGTAGCTATTCCCAATGGAGCAAGTGCATCGCGCAATACTTGATATTTACTTTTGTCTGCTATAATAGCAATTTTAGGGCAATGCTTAATGCACTGCTCTATAAGCTGCTCTACTCGAGTTCCGGCAACAAGTACGGTTGCGCAAAATTTGTCCGGATATTGGCTTATTACATCGAGTGTCTGACAACCGATGGAACCGGTACTGCCGAGTATTGCTATATTTTTTGTATTCACTTTATTTCTTTTTATCTAAATGATTTAAGCCTAGTCTTACTAATGTGCAAATTTACGCAAAAAAGATGAATAAATAAAGTATTCATCTTTTATATAAGCGAAAAATGGGGCTATGAACCCCATTTGACTTTTAAAATATGTAAAAAAATCATCATTGCCCCATTGTACGAAGGAGTTCATCATTATCTGCGGTTCTCTCCATTTGGTCTTTAATAAATTCCATTGCTTCAATAGAGTTTCGGTCCGAAAGAAAACGGCGTAGAATCCACATTCTATTAAGAGTTACTTCCGGAAGAAGTAAATCGTCACGACGAGTACTTGATGCCATAATGTCGACAGCAGGGAATATGCGCTTGTTGGAAAGTTTGCGGTCAAGTTGAAGTTCCATATTACCTGTTCCCTTGAACTCCTCAAAAATAACTTCGTCCATCTTAGAACTTGTTTCGGTAAGTGCAGTAGCTATAATAGTGAGCGAGCCTCCACCTTCAATATTTCTTGCTGCGCCAAAGAAACGTTTAGGCTTTTGAAGTGCATTAGCATCAACACCACCTGAAAGTATTTTTCCTGATGCAGGTGATACAGTATTGTATGCGCGAGCAAGTCTTGTAATAGAGTCAAGCAGAATTACAACGTCATGACCACATTCTACCATTCTTTTAGCTTTTTCAAGAACGATATTGGCAATTTTGACGTGTCGTTCGGCAGGTTCGTCAAATGTTGAAGCGATAACTTCAGCATTAACACTTCTCATCATATCGGTAACTTCCTCAGGACGTTCGTCAATAAGAAGAATCATTATGTACGTTTCCTGGTGATTTTCGGCTATTGCATTTGCGATATCTTTCAGTAATATTGTTTTACCTGTTTTCGGAGGTGCAACTATAAGACCTCTTTGTCCTTTACCGATAGGGGCAAACATATCAACTACTCTCGTTGAAATATTACAACTTTTACCGCTACAAAGGTCAAATTTTTCATCAGGGAAGAGTGGAGTAAGGTGCTCGAATTGAACTCTGTCACGTATAAATTCCGGAGAACGACCATTTACACTGATGACGGTTGTCATCGGAAAATATTTTTCGCCATCGTAAGGCGGACGTATTTTGCATTGGACTACGTCACCTGTCTTTAGTCCCCATGACTTAATTTGCTGCTGTGTGAGATATACGTCATCAGGAGAACCGAGATAATTGTAGTCACTTGAACGTAAAAATCCAAATCCTTCGGGCATTATCTCAAGTACGCCCTGCGCTTCAATCAGTGCATCAAAATTATAGAGAGGTTGTGATGGTGTTTGCTGTTGATTTCTGTTCTTTTTGTTTTTCTTGTTTTGCCCTTGCACGGGTTGATTCTGAGTATTTCTACCCGGTTCAGTGATATTTATAGGGCCTTGTTGCTGCGGAGCAGGTTGCTGCTGTTGTTGAGCATTAATATTATTTTGACGTTGCTGCTGTCTGTTGTTTTGTTGTTGTGCGTGTTGAGTTTGATTTTGAGGTTGTTGCTGACTATTCAGTGCAGCTTCTTCTCTTTCTTTTTGTGAGCGGGGTGTAAACTGCTTGCCATGACTTCTTGGGAAAAAAGACCCGAAATCAAAATCTCTTTTAGACTTAAAATCTTGAACCTTAGATTCTTCATTAGGTGATTCTTCTGCTATAACAACCGTATTTTCCGAGGTGATAACTACCGGAGTCACTTCGCCTTGCGTTACATTCTCGGTAGTACTCTCTTCTGTGACAGACACATCTTCTTGCTTAGTCTGATTTTCTACAACTTCAGCAGAAACATCTTTTGTCTCTTTATTTGCCTTAGGTTTTCTGCCTCTTTTCTTTGGCTGTGGTGTCGTTGCTGATTCTTGAGCAGGATTCACTTCAGCAGTAACTTCGGATTTAACAGATGATTCCTCATTACCTGTATTTTCAACTTCCGGTAGTGTTACTTTCTCTGCAGTTTTATCCACCTTTTGAGCCTTAGGTCTGCCCGGACGCTTTTTATCCTTAGGAGAAGCAGATTCCTTCTTGTCTTCAGAATTTTTCTTTTGTTTTTTCTTTTCTTGAACGACAGAAGATGCAGCAGCGTGATCCTCTGCCTGCTTGTCAAGAATTTGATAAATTATTTCTTGTTTTTTTTCAGGGTCATACTTTTTGATGCCCATAGATTGTGCCACAGATTGGAGACTTGCATCGTCCATTGTGGATAATTCGGTGATATTATACATAAGTTCGTTTCTGCATAATTGTTACACAAAACCACGAAACGGTTTACGTAACTAAAGCAATAATGAAATTAATTTTATGGATTAAAAATCTATTTTCGGTATCTAATTCTGTCTTGATGCTTCACTGAAATTCAAGGAATAGGGGAGATGTAGTAGTGAAGATCGCAATATATCTTGAAAAGGGGTTATTGGGAAAAACAGAATTTAATGTGATAAAATATACATTGCGGCTAAAAGCATAGATAAATTTGAACTCGCCGTCAAATGTTCTGCAAATTTAACACCAATTTTTCAAAACAACAAATTTTGAAGCTAATTTATATTTTTTGCAGTTCGTTTTGGAATCTACAGTTTTGGAATCTACAGTTTTGGAATCTACAAATTAGAATCTACATCAATAATTCATATTGTAAACCGGAATAGTCGGCATATTATGACTCAGACGATTGGTGTCGCATTGATATTTACTTACCGATGCAGAACCTGCTAAAAATATTAGTAAGGATATCTTGGGAGGTGATGTTACCGGTGATGGTGCCGAGATGGAAGATTGTTTCACGGAGATCTTGAGCGATAAGATCACCGGATAGATTATCTTGCAAACCGGAGATAACGCGTTGAGAGGAATCTGCGGCTTTTGTGAGGGCTTCACAGTGACGCAAGTTCGTTATCATTACATTGTCTGTTTCATCATCGGCAGCAACTGTTTTTTGCAATTCTTTTAACAACGCATCTATCCCTGTTCCATTCTTTGCAGAAATGGGTAGGATAGGGACTTCTGATGAGATTTTGCAGTTTTTCAGAGCCTCACGTATCTCATTTGTTGTCAGGACAGTGCCATCTAAATCCGATTTATTCAGTGCTATAATAAGTTTTGTCAAATCATCTGATTCTATATTATTATGAATATACTGTAATGGCTGCGTGTTAAGCGGTTGAGTTAAATCAATTACAAGAATGACAATTCGAGCATGACTTATTGCAGAATATGCACGGTCAATACCTATGCTCTCAATTTTATCGGTTGTATCTCTAAGTCCTGCCGTATCCATAAATCGGAATAGATAGTCGCCCACTTCTATTGTATCCTCTATAATATCGCGAGTAGTGCCATGGATATCACTTACGATAGCTTTGTCATCACCTAGAATGGTATTTAACAGTGATGATTTTCCGGCATTTGTTTCACCGACAATAGCAACCGGTATTCCATCTTTTATAGCAGAACCGGATTTAAATGAATGAAGTAATCTATTTACTTCTGTATTGACGTCTATTGCTATTTTAAGTAACTTTTTGCGTGAAGCAAATTCAACATCTTCCTCCGAGAAATCCAATTCAAGTTCAAGCAATGATGCTAATTCAAGCAACTGTTCTCTTAATGATGATAAACGTTTTGAAAAGCCACCGCGCATCTGATTTATAGCTATTCTGTGAGCTGCCTTAGAAGACGATGCAATCATATCGGCAACAGCTTCTGCTTGTGCGAGGTCTAATTTCCCGGAAATAAATGCTCTGCGAGTGAATTCCCCGGGATCCGCAAGTCTTGCACCGGAAGATATAAGTGCATTTATTAATTGTCGCTGTATATACTTGGAACCATGTACTGAAATTTCCACAACATTATCACCCGTGAATGAATTTGGCGCCTTAAAAACTGTGACAAGTGCTTGGTCCAAAACAGAACCGTCACAATCCAATATATTTCCCAAATGGGCGGTGTGAGATTTGACCTGAGACAAATCCACGCCTTTCCAAAGACTTTGGGTTATCATGATAGATTCAGGACCGCTAACCCTTGCCACTGCGATACCTCCGATACCGGGTGGGGTTGATATTGCACAAATTGTATCAGTCATATTCTATTTATTTACAGATTTTTAAGAAAAGATATGGTGGCTGTAGGGTCTTGAGATCCAAAGACATAACTTCCGGCAACGACAATGTCTGCGCCTGCTTTAGCAAGAAGAGGTGCGGTTTCTGCATTAACGCCGCCATCTATTTCAATAAGCGGCTTGTTGTTTGATTTGCTGATTAACTCACGCAATTTCTGAAGTTTATTTATAGTGTTAGGTATAAACGTTTGTCCTCCGAACCCAGGATTAACAGACATCAATAGAATCATATCAACATCTTCCACAATGTCTTCAAGCATAACCACTGGTGTGGCAGGATTCAATGTTACAGCAGCTTTCATTCCTGCATTACGAATCGCTTGAACAGTACGATGAAGGTGAGTACATGCTTCCTGGTGAACATTCATAAACTCCGCACCGAGGTCTCTAACTTGCGAAATATAATTCTGAGGATTTACAATCATCAAGTGAACGTCAAGAGGTTTTTGGGCATATTTGGCAATGGCTTGCATTACGGGAAAGCCAAATGAAATATTGGGGACAAATACTCCGTCCATTACGTCAAGGTGGAAATAATCAGCCTCGCTATTGTTAACCATCTCAATATCAGCATATAGATTAGCAAAATCGGCTGATAACATTGAAGGTGCTACTTTCATAATTATGATTCTTTATTATGTTTTTTAATAAATGCACTATATAGTATGTAGAGAACACAAAAAGCAAATATTATTATTCCGAAAAGGGATAAGTATCCATTGTATTCTTCAACTTTATTATACAATTCTTCCAACGAAACAGACTGCGCAAGCCAAAAGCCGAGAGCTGCAAGGATTATGTTCCAAACAAGTGCTCCGAGGCTCGTGTAAAGACAGAATACCCAAAATCTCATTTTGGCAAGTCCGGCAGGTATTGAAATTAATTGTCTTACAGCCGGGATAAGTCTGCCTATGAATGTTGAAATAGCTCCGTGTTTATCAAAATATTTTTCAGCGTGTTCTACTTTTTGTTGATTCAGCAAGCACGCATGGCCGAATTTACTGTTCGCGAAAGAATATACGATAGGACGACCTACTGTTAATGCCAATACATAGTTAATGACAGCACCCACGAGTGCTCCAAGTGTGGCAAAAATAACTACTAGAAATATATTCATATCATTAGTAGAACCTCCTGCAGCCGCAAGATATGCAGCCGGTGGCACAACCACCTCCGAAGGAAATGGGATAAAAGAACTTTCAATCACCATAAACAAAAAAATAAATGTGTATGATGCATTGTTAACAAACCAATCAAAAATAGTTGCGGCATTCAGATAATCCGTAATGGAAAGTGTAATTAGTAAGTCCGTCATTTTTATAGGTATATGAAAGTGTTATTTAAATATTGCTGTCAAAAATATATTAATAATCATACAATAATTCCATATCATCAACATAAAGTATACTGCCATTACCACCCGTAAAGTAGTCACCGTATTTACTTGCAGAAGCTACAATAATGATGTATTTTGGAATTCTTTGAGTATCGTTATAATCCAATGTAATTTCAAAAGTGGTGTAATTATCAACTGATTGACCATACTGTACGTTACCATAAGCAATCACAGAAGGGTCTTTAGGGTTAAACAGCTGCTGGTTTTTAGGATTTGTCCTGATGGTGCAAGGTTCATTAGCATCAAAAAGAGCTGTCCAAACAATAGCAGTATCCGGCCGACCTTTAAGATTTTCAAAGCCTGCTGAAGTATGAGAAATAGGTGTGCAGACATACTTCAATTTACCTTTTAGTTTTGTAGGTCTTTCCTTAAATTCTTTACCGAAACTTAGAATGCCGTTAGTACCGTCAGTTGCAACATATTTACCTGTGAAAATATTTCCTGCAGCAAGCTTGCCTACAACACCAATACCAACGAATTTGGTCTCAAGCATAGCAGCTTTTCCACTGCCGGAAAAAGTATCATTAGTAGGCGTACTGTTGCTGTTTCCTAATGTTGTTGCGCCCTTATTACCGGTATCCCAGAAAGATTCACCGCCTTCTGCCCAAGGATTCCATACCTTACCATCAAGCCACCAATCATCAAAACTTAAATTGGGTACTTGGATAGATGAACCTGTTGTAAATTCAATTTCAGCGCCATAATCTTCGCCGCTGAAAGACCGTGCAATATAAGCGGTTTGCGGTTCAAGATGGATAAGTCTTGCGTAATAAGAGCCCCCGTTATGGGTAATCCAATTTTCCGGAGCTTTGGTCCAATCGTTATCAGTAGATTTCTTGTATTCAACACCATTTTCTTTACCTTCCTGGGCTTCACAATACACCCAAGCAACATTTGTCCACGCATCTACTCGGAGAGTTGAAACTGTGGACTTTGTAGTGTTTACATAAATAGTCCATTGTTCGGTACGTCCATGGTTCGTAATCTCAACAGTAACAGGATTTGTAAAATCTACAGTTTTTCCACTTATATCCGGTTTCATTTCGGAGCCTTCCGCTCCAAGTTTAATAGATTGAATTTTAACGGCTGTGGTATCACTACCGTCAGGCACGGCAGCAACAACGCGTTTGCCTATAGCATCAATCGTAGATGAACCTACCTGATTTGCTACAGTGAAGTACCTGTCAATATCTTGAACGCCCTTTATGGTCCACAAATAATCCTGGAAAAGCGAAAGAGTAACGTAAACGTCTTTACTAAGATCAATATTTTCCATTAGATTTACTCCGGATATTTTAGAATTCGGTGTTATGGAGTAAGCAGATACTCGCACATTCTTAATATCAGTAGATTCTTTCAGATACACAGTCACTACTTTATTCACAGAATCAACTTCTGCACTTTTAAGCGAACCATCAACTTCAAATGACAAGAAGTTAGCCTGAATGCGAGGGTAGGGAATATCGTTCTTAAGACAACTACCGAGAGTAGTAGCAAACAGGAAAAATAATATATATTTTAAAAGATGCTTCATTATGCTAATTCTTAAATGTATATAGCCAAACCAAAGTTTATATTAAAAATATTAAATTTGAAATTTGCGCCACTTGAAAATCGAGAACCTTCGTATTGTCCGTCAGTAACTTGTTTCTCCTTGGTCATTTTTACGCCGAAAACGCCAAAAGAGACATTAAAACTGGCATTATCCATCATGAAAACACATATACCCGGACTGAAATTAAGACTTGCAGTGGTACTCGTAGTCTTAGTATCTTTAGGTTCGTCATTGTAAATTCGCTTAAATCTGCTTGATCCGCTGCCAAAACCTAAAGCGACTTCATTATATACAGCAAATCGCTTTTGACGTCCAAGTCCTACATAATATCTGTAAAACGCTGATGTTGAATAATTTTCAGAGTAATAACTGACATCGTGAAGTGAAAAGTTAATATCATCGTCAAAATCAACTGACAAGTTTGACAAATCGGTAATTGTACGAGTATAATTTAAGTTCAATCCAATACACTGATTGTTATTGAAAAAGTAAGTGATTGAAGGTTTAAGGGAATATGCTTTGATTTTTAAATCCAGATTTTTCAATATTGACAGTACTTGAACATCATCAGTATTAAATTCTCCGTAAGAGGCAGTCAAACCGAATGCCCATTGTCCTTTAGGGATTATAAGATAGTTATACAACCCTCTGTCGTATCTGCCATAGTTTTTCTGCGGAATAACTATACTTACCGTGTCTTCACCAATTATAACCTTTTCATCTAAGATTGATTCATCTATGTCCAATGTATCAACCGGAATTTTTTTGTTATTTGTAAATCGGTCCAATATATTGCCGTCAACGTAAGTATTCTCGGATTCCAAATCCCATGAATACGCAAATTGTGTAGCAAAATAAATACTAAATATTATTGTAATTATGTAACGCATAATAATCATAAATAAAATACTACACCAAATGAGATTGACAACAAATTGATTTTAAAATTAGCTGATTTACTATTGCTGTTTGCAACATAAATTCTATCTGTAGTAGCTTTAGTGTGAGTGTAGTTAAAACCTAAAACTCCGACATTTACTTCAACTGCAGAATAGTTATTCAAAAACATTATCATACCCGGTGCCAAACCGACGTTAACGGAGTAATTTCTTTGGAATGTACCTGTAAGATCATCTCCGGAGCCGTTGCATAATTTCGATTCACCGCCACCGAACTCAAGTTGAGCTTCAGCAAACATTCCGAATCGTTTATTTCTACCAAAACTGAAATAATTGCGAAAACATGCCATACCGTAAAAGTTATGACTAAGAGAGTACAAATTATCAATATCATAACTTGTCTCACTATCCAATATCACATTAGCAGCATCTACTTTAATGAGCGAGCGTTGGTACGATAATCGTCCGCCTGCAGCCATATTGTCTTTAAAACAATACATCAACATCGGACTAACCTTAAAGGAGTAATTGTTACCGTTTATATTTTCAACAATAAAAAATTGGAAGTCTTTATATTCACCTTGCGAAAAACTAACATTGACACCTGTAATCCACTGACCTTTAGGAATAAACGTGTACTGATCAAGTCCTCTTCGGAAATGTTCCTGAGAATATAATCCCAATGCAGTACATATAAATATCAGTGTAATAATTAATTGTTTTCTGAACATTATGATAAACTTTACTGTCAATTAATGCATATAATTTGCAAAGTTACGTTTTTTTTAGCCTTTTGTAGCAAAATATTCGCTAAATTTGCACAAAATAATAAGATAAATGATATATCCGAACACAATTGAGCACAAAATAGGTTTTGATGTAATACGTTGCGACTTGGCAGAGTTATGCATTTCACAAGGTAGTAAAATTTTGGTAAATGAAATGTCGTTTTCAACTGATTATGACACTATAAACCGTCAGATCACTCAAGTAGATGAAATGTGTAAGATTAATTCATCTTCGGAATTGTTGCAGATAATTGAAGTGCCAAACTTTGATGAAGCACTCAAGAAAATATCTATCATCGGCTTCTATTTATCGGCAAAAGAGCTTTTTGAATTAAACAGAGTACTGTCTTCATCACTTGAAATATCAAGATTTTTCAGCAATAAAGTAAACGAAGAAGGCTTTACGCCTTACCCTGAACTACACAAAATAGTAACTGAGATTAATCCATTACAGCAGGTTGCAGTGATAATAAGCCGTGTGATTGATAAATTCGGCAATATAAAAGATAGTGCATCACCGGAACTTTCAAGAATACGTCGGGAGCTTCAACATCTATCAGGAAGGATATCCTCTATTATGAAACGTGTTGTATCCAAAGCCATTACCGATGGTGTGTTATCTCCTGAAACAAACCCGTCAATACGTGACGGACGACTTGTGATACCTGTCCAGCCTATGCACAAGAGGAGTATTCCCGGAATTATTCACGATGAGTCTTCTTCAGGCAAAACATATTTCGTAGAACCGGCTGAAATCGTAGAGGCAAACAATAAGATCCGTGAACTTCAGATTGAAGAAAAGCAGGAAATAATCAAAATACTGACAGCAGTCACCGATGAATTACGACCTTATTTGCCTGACATAAAACAAGATATTGATATATTATATCTTTTGGACTTTATTCATGCAAAATCATTATTCGCAGCAAAGACAGGTTGTACAAAACCTACTATATCCAAAAAGCCTGAATTGGAATGGTACCATGCTGTTCACCCCGTGTTGTTAATGACACTTCAACGTCATAACAAGGAGATGGTCCCTCTTGACTTGAAATTATCAAAAGATAAAAGAATACTTATCATATCCGGACCTAATGCCGGGGGAAAGTCAGTATGCTTGAAAACAGTCGGAGTGGTTCAGTATATGCTGCAGTGTGGTATGTTGCCCCCTGTATATGAAAATTCTCACGTTGGCATATTTGACAAATTATTCATAGATATCGGTGATGACCAATCTATTGAAGATGACTTGAGTACATATAGTTCTCACTTGAAAAATATGAAGTATTTCACAAGAAACTGTGATTCAAATACACTTTTCCTTATAGATGAATTCGGTGGTGGCACAGAACCATTAATAGGCGGTGCTATAGCTCAAGCTATATTGAAAGATATTAATGAAAAAAAGTCTTGGGGTGTGATAACGACTCACTTTCAAAATCTTAAACAATTCGGCGAAGAAACGCCAGGAATTATCAATGGTTCAATGCTTTACGATAAGCAGCAAATGCGACCACTATTTAAATTATCCGTAGGTCATCCGGGAAGTTCCTTTGCTATTGAGATAGCAAGAAAAATAGGATTACCGCAAACTATTATATCCGATGCACAAGAAATTGTGGGTAGTGATTATATAAATTTTGACAAATATTTGTCAGACATAATAAGGGATAAAAAGTACTGGGAAAATCGACGTCTTGAAATTAAAAAGAAAGAGAAAAAAATTGACGAAATTATCACGCAGTACGAAGATGCGGCATCTACTCTCAGAGAACAACGCAAGACTATCATTTCTCAGGCAAAAGACGAAGCACGAGAAATATTGGCAAAATCAAATGCGGCTATTGAACGTGCTATCCATGACATAAGGAAATCCCAGGCTGAAAAGAATGCCACTATTGAAGCAAGAAAAACTGTAGAAAAAACTAAAACGGAACTATCACCGGACACCGCAATATCAGACCATCCGCTCCTAAAAAATACTCCACAAAAAAAACGTCAACCTAAGCCGCAAGATACAGTCGCTAAAAATCACAGTTTGACAGTAGGGGATAATGTCAAACTTGATGGCGAAGGAACTGTAGGAGTAATACTTGAAATTGTAGGGAAAAATGCAGTCACAGCTTTTGGAAATCTCAAGACATCTGTCCCGTTAAAACGCCTTAAATACACTACTGCAAAAGTACGAGAAGTGCAAGTTAAGTCAAATGTTTCTGTATCAGACAGCAGTAGAGACCGATTGTTAAACTTCAAGCATGAAATTGATGTGCGCGGAATGAGAGCAGATGAAGCGATTCAGGCTGTAACGTATTTTATCGATGACGCCGTCCAATTCAATGCCTCTATCGTAAGAATATTGCATGGCACAGGCACGGGAGCATTACGCCAAGTGATTCGACAGTATTTAAATGCTAATCCCGCAGTTAAGTCATTCAGAGATGAAGACGTGAGATTCGGCGGAGCAGGAATAACAGTAGTGGAATTAGAATAATATGTCAAACAAATACCGAATAATTACTATTTTTTGGCATAATTATTGTAACTTTGTTGAAGTCCACACAAATTAATTATATGGAAGCAAATTATTCAAAGGATTTACAACTCGTATTAAACCGAAGTAGGAGAGAGGCAATGAGGCTATATAATAATGTAGTCACACCGGCTCACTTGCTGCTTGCTATTCTTGCAGACACTCATGGTAAAGGTGTAAAAATAATGGAAGGAGCTGTTCCCGAGGTTCCTTTGTATCAATTAAGGCAACAACTGTCGGAGTCACTCGTAAACAAAGAGCACTATGAAGGTGAAATATTGGTGAGTGATTTATCTAATAGAATTATCAAACTGTCTGTAATTGAAGCAAAAATGCTGAACAAAGACGTCGTTGACGTTGAACATCTATTGCTGGCAATATTTCACAATGTTGAAGTGATGAATATGCCTTTTATTCAGCCATTTTTATCTGCCGGACTTACGTACGAAGCATTACAGAACTATGTGAAATACGACTTCGAAGAAATACAGAGAATCAATCAAGATAACGATGAAGATTTTCCATCTGATTCCGAAGACGATGAGTCTGACGATGACGAAGAAGACGATGAAGCAATAGAAGAATCCACGTCTTTTTCACAAAAAGCTTCTGATACGTCTTCAAGTAGAAAATCGCAACAACAGAGCGCCGGCAATACTCCGCTTCTTGATAAATTCGGCAGAGATATGACAAAAGCTGCTGAGGAAGGTAGATTAGATCCTGTTATCGGCAGAGACACTGAGATTGAACGTCTTGCACAAATACTTAGCAGACGTAAGAAGAATAATCCCGTGCTTATAGGAGAACCTGGTGTAGGTAAATCCGCTATTGTAGAAGGACTTGCACTGAGAATTGTTCAACGTAAGGTGTCAAGAATTCTGTATAATCGTAGAGTCGTATCACTTGATATGGCATCAATAGTAGCAGGAACAAAGTACCGCGGTCAGTTTGAAGAAAGAATTAAAGGCATTTTGTCGGAACTCGCCAAGAACAAAGATGTGATACTTTTCATAGATGAGTTACACACTATTGTAGGAGCAGGTAATGCTGCAGGTTCAATGGATGCTGCAAACTTATTAAAACCGGCATTAGCACGCGGTGAAGTCCAATGTATAGGCGCTACTACGCATGATGAGTACCGAAAAAATATTGAAAAAGATGGTGCATTGGAACGTCGTTTCCAAAAAGTTGTTGTAGAACCGACTTCTGCTGAAGAAACTTTGGAAATTCTCCATAACATCAAAGATAAGTACGAAGATCACCATAGAGTTAAGTACACAGAAGAAGCCCTTGAAGCATGTATATCACTCACAGAGCGTTATTTATCTGACCGCAATTTTCCTGACAAGGCAATAGATGCACTTGACGAAGCCGGTGCGCGGGCTCATATCACAAGTGTTTCAGCACCAAAAGAATTACTTAAACTTGAAGCTGAAGTAAAGAATTTTGATGACTTAAAACTCAAAGCTGCAGCTGAGCAAGATTTTGAAAAAGCTGCTGCATTCAGAGATAAAGAGCAACAAGCCAAGAGATTGCTTACGGAAGAGCAGTTAAAATGGGAGCAACAATTAGATGATCAGCGTGTCACTGTTGACCAAGACAAAGTGGCTGAAGTTGTAGCAATGATGACAGGCGTTCCTGTTCAACGAATAGCGCAAGCTGAAGGAACGAGGTTGCGCCAAATGCTGCCGGACTTAAAGAGTAAAATTATAGGTCAAGATGCTGCAATAGAGAAAGTTGTGAGAGCAATTCAGCGAAATAGAGTAGGGCTTAAGGACCCTAACAAGCCGATAGGTACGTTTATGTTCCTTGGTCCTACAGGTGTAGGTAAGACTCATTTGGCAAAGAAGCTGTCAGAGTACTTATTTGATTCTCCCGATGCCCTAATCAGAATTGATATGAGTGAATATATGGAAAAATTCACCGTGTCACGTCTTGTAGGAGCGCCTCCGGGCTATGTTGGCTACGAAGAGGGCGGACAGTTGACGGAGAAGGTTCGCAGAAGACCATATTCCGTTGTTTTACTTGACGAAATAGAAAAGGCTCACCCTGACGTATTCAATTTACTTCTTCAGGTAATGGACGAAGGTCGTTTAACCGATAGTTTAGGTCGTAGAATTGACTTCAAGAACACATTAATTATAATGACTTCAAATATCGGTGCGAGACAATTAAAGGATTTCGGTGCAGGCATCGGATTTGCTACGCCGTCAATAGAAGATAAGGAGTATAGTCACGGAATACTGCAAAAAGCTCTCAATAAAGCATTTGCTCCGGAATTCCTTAATAGAATTGATGATATCGTAATGTTTGAACCTCTGAACAAAGACGCTATATTTAAGATTATTGATATAGAACTAAATGGATTCCTGAAACGATTTAATTCGCTCGGCTACGCCTTATCAATCAGTCCGGCGGCAAAAGAGTTTATTGCAGAAAAAGGATATGACCCGCAATTCGGTGCAAGACCTTTAAAACGTGCAATTCAGAAATATCTTGAAAATGAGATTGCTGAAATGATAATATCTTCAAGACTTCTACCCGGAGATACTATTAAAGTTGATTTTGACAAGGTAGACAATAAGATTACTACGGACATCGTTCACATCGCAGATAGTGATGACGAAGAAGATACCAAAGAATAAATGATATATGAAAGGGTAGTCAACAATTTAAGTTGACTGCTCTTTTTATTCTAATATAGGGATATTCAGAAAATAGTTAACTAATTGTTTGGCAGAGTCTTAAATAAT
>SAMEA104315426__coassemble_151_pt1 | contig 92740 bp, 76 predicted proteins | sample SAMEA104315426__metabat2_low_PE_027 | metagenome-assembled genome bin SAMEA104315426 (sample SAMEA104315426) | gut metagenome | biome: Monkey gut; feature: monkey-associated habitat; material: faeces | place: China | collected 2013 | reverse complement strand
GTAAATTTACAGATGCACAAAATACACATCCACAACTTGCAGCACAAGCAGTAAAGTGGATAGAAGTCTTATATAAACTTGAAGCGAACCTTAAAGCAGAAGGGGCGGATTTTGAAAGCATAGCCACAGAACGACAAACCAAGGCAATACCAATAATGGATGCTATGGAAAAATGGATGCAAAATGTACACACTCAATGCACTCCATCAGATTCAATGGGTAAAGCAATAGATTATGCCTATAAACTATGGCCGAGACTGAAACGGTATGCGCTTGACGGACGGTATCATATAGATAACAATCCAGTAGAACGGTCACAACGCCCATCAGTTATCGGGCGTAAGAACTACTTATTCAGCAAAAATGACAGCGGAGCAGTAGACAATGCCATTTTCTATTCACTCATAGAAAGTTGTGACCTCGTAGGACTGGAACCACTCAAATGGCTGACTGATGTATTAACAAAACTAAACGATGACACAAGTCCGGAACAAATCAGATTAATGCTTCCATATTATTATAAAAAATCGCAAGAGTAATCCCCTTGCGATTTTTTTTGTTCCTATCAAGACGGCTTTATTCGGATGCTTACCTTATACGGTGTTTCTTACAGCCGAGCCTCGCCGAGGCTCCTTCTTGGTGTTATCTTCGTCAGTAATATTCTCAGGGTGGCGCACTACGTGCTTACCCTGAGTTACTTACAGCCGTTTCCTTGATGGCGTTGTCTTTTCACCCACTGTACTGTATCTTTTTAATTGAAAGAGCCGTGATTATACCATTATATGCAGTTGAGGAAAGTTTCTTGTAACATCAATATTTCCGAGCAGAGAAACTTTCAGAGAAAAGTATGCTGAGTATTATAAATAATTTGCACATTCGCAATATAAATAAAAACTATATAAAACTTATTAAATAACTATTTGATTATGGGAGATTTCGACGATTTAAACTCTTACAATGGCGATTTAGAACACGATATGTGGGTTGACTACAACTATTTCCTCAACACCGGAGAATATGATGAGGATGAGGAGGAGCAAGAGGAAGAGGAAGAGGAATATGAAGAGGAATATGATAATGAGGAAGAGTTTGAAGATGAATATCAACAAAAGGTTAATGAAGCGATAAAGCGTATCCGTAAAATATTGTCAGATGCATGCGATTCTGATGAAGAACAAAAACGACAAAAATGAAGCCTTTTAGGATTCTTGACTGAAAAATCTTTCCTCTCCTATTTTATTCCCCTCTTATTCAGTTCTGCCTGGTAACGACGAGCATTGGCAAGGTGTGTGTTATAGTCAGAGGCAAAATTATGGTAGCCTGAAAAGTCTTCTTTAGCACACATATAGATATAGTCGTGCTTTGAGCAGTTCAGAACTTCATCAAGAGTAGTTTTTTCCGGTATGCGAATAGGACCGGGAGGTAATCCGTGGTTGAGGTAAGTGTTATAGGGAGAACGCTTTTGAATGTGTTGTTGAGTAATTCTGCGGAGCGAGAAATCACCTACCGCAAATTTCACTGTCGGATCTGCTTGCAGCGGCATATTACGGTCAAGCCTGTTAATATACAGTCTGGCAATAGTTCCGTGCTCGCTTTTCTTTGCTGATTCTTCTTCCACTATTGATGCGACGACGGCAACATCGGAAGGAGTCAAACCGAGTTGGGCGGCTTTACTTTTCCTTAAGTCAGTCCAAAACTTGTCGTGATGCGACAACAAAGTGTTAACAACAGTTGCGGCATCAGCAGTCCAATAGAATTCGTAGGAATCGGGGATAAATGCAGCCGGGAATTGTTCTTTGCGGTAACCTGCCTTGGTAAGGATAGTGTCACACGCCCGCATAAAATTGTCAGAAGAAAAAGACATTTGGCTTGAGACCTTAGCAGCCAACTGGTCCATAGTCCTGATATTATTGAAAATAACTTTCACGGGCGTCTGATGTCCGTAAAGCATACGTCTTGCAATACGTATGGGTTTATCTCCGGTACTTACGCGATATGCACCGGGCTTAACATCGGAAATTTTTCCAAGCACGGATATAGAGCTGATAGTTGCTTTACCTGCATCTTCACCAATATTCATAATGGAGTCCTTGATAGCACTTTCAGTAGAGCCTTTCGGGATATACACCCACTTGCCTTCTTGCCCATAGCCGGTAAGAGCATCATTGATAAATACATATCCTGCAAAAACTGCTATTACTCCTATTAATAGAAGCAAGTACTTAACTTTTTTCCGGGAATTGCCTTTTGAAGCATTAGCATTAGGCTTGGTGTTCAACGACTTACGTTTAGATTTTTTCTTTTCCGATATATTCATAGTTATTATCAAAATATTTCTTCTCGAAAAAAAAGATTATTTACCACCCATTTCTTCGTACTCCATAGAAGCGAGTTCCCATACGCTCATAGCATTTTCAAGAGCCTTGTTAAGAGCGGCATGGCGTTCGAAAATATCTCCGTCAGTCTTACCCGCAGAGATTTCAGCCTCAACGTCAGCAATTTGTTTTTCAAGACTTGCTATGCTTTCTTCGGCATCAGTAACTTTTTTCTTAGCCTTGCGAATCATTTTTTCACGCTCACGCTGTTCCGCGTAAGACAGATGAGGTTTTTCTTCAGTAGCAACGACTTGTGCGGGCTCTTGTTTCACCACATTTTTAGCCGGAGTGACTTGTCTTGAAGGCGTTGGAGACTTTGACAATTCAAGTTCCTGAAGCGAAGCAAGTTTTTTCTTTTCAAGGAAATCATAAATACCACCAAGACATTCCTTAACTTTACCGCCCCCGAACTCATACACCTTTTCCACAAGTCCGTCAAGGAACTCACGGTCGTGGCTGACAACGATAACAGTACCGTTAAAGTCTTTAATAGCCTGTTTCAGAATATCCTTCGTTTTCATATCAAGGTGATTCGTAGGTTCGTCAAGGATAAGGAGGTTCACAGGTTCAAGAAGAAGTCGTATCATAGCAAGACGAGTTTTCTCACCGCCTGAAAGGACTTTCACCTTCTTATCAATAGCCTCACCGCCGAACATAAATGCGCCGAGAATATCACGAATCTTAGTACGTATATCCCCTACCGCCACACGGTCAATAGTGTCAAAGACCGTCAAGTCTTCATCAAGCAGTTGAGCCTGATTCTGAGCGAAATAGCCGATTTTAACATTATGCCCTATTTTGAGTGTACCGGTGTAAGGAATTTCGCCCATAATACACTTGACGAGAGTGGATTTACCTTCACCGTTTTTGCCTACGAAAGCCACTTTTTCTCCACGCTTTATAGTAAATGAAGCACCGGAGAAAACCACGTGGTCACCGTAAGCCTTAGCCAAATCTTCAGCTATCACAGGGTAGTCACCGCTTCGCGGAGCCGGCGGAAACTTAAGGTTCAAATGTGAAGTATCCACTTCATCAACCTCAATTCTCTCAATCTTGGCAAGCTGCTTAATACGACTCTGAACTTGAACGGACTTCGTAGCCTTATACCTGAATCTTTCAATAAAGTCCTCTGTCTCCTGAATCTGCTTTTGCTGATTTTGGTAAGCCCTCATTTGCTGCTCGATACGTTCCTTACGGAGCTCCACGTACTTGGAATAATTCACGGAATAATCGTAAATTTTTCCGAGTGAAATCTCAATAGTGCGATTCGTGACATTATCGATAAAGGCACGGTCGTGACTGACAAGAACTACGGCATTAGCCTTTGAGATAAGGAAATTTTCAAGCCACTGGATAGATTCGATATCCAAGTGGTTCGTAGGTTCGTCAAGGAGCAATACGTCAGGGTGGCGGAGGAGCAATTTGGCAAGTTCGATACGCATACGCCAGCCACCTGAAAATTCAGAAGTCATACGATTAAAATCTTCACGATTAAAACCGAGTCCGAGAAGAGTTTTTTCCATTTCCGCTTGTGAATTTTCACTTTCTTCCATAGCAATACGTTCCGTAAGGGTAGTCATACGGTCAATCAGATTATGGTACGAATCAGTATCATAGTCAGTACGTTCTTGCAGTTCGGCAGTCATACTGTCAAGGTCAGCATGCATTTTATCAAGATGAGCAAAAGCTTGACGGACTTCCTCAATGACAGTAGTAGAATCGCTTAAATTCATCTGTTGCGGGAGGTAACCTATAGTGACATCTTGCGGCACGGAAACAGACCCGGAAGTAGGCTTTTGAAGCCCTGCGATAATCTTGAGCATAGTGGATTTACCGGCACCATTCTTACCGACAAGAGCAATTTTATCCTTCTTATTGATGACATAGCTAATGTTATCAAATAGAGATTTAGCACTAAATTCAACAGACAGATTATTAATCGAAATCATAAAACGGAAATAAGAAATTGTAACTATAATTATATCGGGACAAGGATTGCCCGATAATATTAAAAATTACCGGAAGTACCAAAAATGATAGATGGTAAGTCCGGTAATTATATGAGAGATAAAAGAAATTTATCAGTCCGTGATAAGGTCTTTACCTGTCATTTCAACAGGTTGCTTAAGTCCCATGATGTGAAGAATAGTAGGAGCGACATCAGCAAGAATACCATCTTCAACCTTTGCAGCCTTGTCAGTAGTAACATATACGCAAGGTACAGGATTAAGTGAGTGAGCAGTGTTAGGAGTGCCGTCTTCATTGAGAGCGTGGTCAGCGTTACCGTGGTCGGCAATGATAATCACTTCATAGCCAGTAGCCTTAGCAGCTTCAACGGTTTCATTGACACATTGGTCAATAGTCTTAACAGCTTTTTCTATAGCCTCGTAAACACCGGTGTGACCTACCATATCACCATTAGCGTAGTTAACAACGATAAAGTCATACACATTTTCCTTGATAGCGGCAACGAGCTTATCTTTAACCTCAAATGCACTCATTTCCGGCTTAAGGTCGTAAGTAGCAACCTTAGGAGAAGGAACGAGGATACGGTCTTCACCTTCGTAAGGAGTTTCACGTCCGCCATTGAAGAAGAAAGTGACGTGTGCGTACTTTTCAGTTTCGGCAATGTGAAGCTGACGTTTACCGAGTTTTGAAAGATATTCACCGAGAGTGTTTTGAACATTTTCCTTATCGAACAAGATGTGAACACCCTTGAAAGAAGAATCGTACGGAGTCATACAGAAATATTGCAGATCCGGAACAGTCTTCATACCCTGTTCTTCCATATCCTGCTGAGTGAGCACAACAGTGATTTCCTTAGCACGGTCGTTTCTGTAATTGAAGAAAATTACAGCATCACCCGGCTTGATAGTACCGTCAACAGTAGAATTATTGATAGGCTTGATGAATTCGTCAGTCACATCTTCATCGTAGCTTTCCTGCATAGCAGCCACCATGTCGGCAGACTGTTTACCTTCGCCCTTTACGAGCAAATCGTAAGCGACTTTAATACGATCCCAACGTTTATCACGGTCCATAGCATAGAAACGACCGATGATAGAAGCGATTTTACCGGCAGACTGTTCACAGTGCTGTTGAAGTCTTTCAATAAAACCTTTACCGCTATGAGGGTCAGTGTCACGACCGTCCATAAAGCAGTGGATAAACACGTCTTTAAGATCGTATTTCTTAGCAATGTCACAAAGGGCAAAAAGGTGATCAAAAGAAGAGTGTACACCACCGTCGGAAGTAAGACCCATAAAGTGGATAGCCTTACCATTATCCTTAGCATAAGAGAAAGCTCTCTTGATTTCAGGATTTTCAAGGATAGAACCGTCCTTAATAGACTTATTGATTTTAACGAGGTCTTGATAAAGGACACGTCCTGCACCGATATTCAAGTGACCAACTTCCGAGTTACCCATCTGACCGTCAGGCAATCCGACATTTTCACCGCTTGCCTGAAGTTTGGAATGAGGATAAGTCTTCAAGAGATAGTCCCAGTAAGGAGTAGGAGTCTCAAAGATGACATCACTTTTAGTATGGTTGCCGATACCCCAACCATCAAGAATCATTAATAATGCTTTCTTAGCCATAATATAAAGTAATTTATAATATTTGTCTATAGAGTTTTTCGGACTGCAAAGGTACGGAAAAAATTCGGAATAGGCATAATTAAAAAGCGTTATAAGTTGCATAAAAAACGGTGCAAAACGCATTAACGAAATTTTAGAAGAAAATTATAAAAAATTTAGATAAAAATAATCTCAAAAAACGCCGGAAATTTTGCTAAGTAAATAAAAATGAGTAACTTTGCAAGCCGATTTTATCCAAAAGCAATAATCGGGAGTACCGCATAGCAACTTTTGGCCGAGTTAACTATGTGAGTATGACCATGTTAAATTAACATTAAAAACAAATTGAAGTGGATACTTTAAGTTACAAAACATCTTACCCGAAAGCAGACAACGGTAGCGCAAAATGGTACGTTATCGATGCGACAGACCAAGTATTAGGTCGTCTCTGCGCAAAAGTTGCGAAAATTCTTCGCGGCAAATACAAACCAAGTTACTCACCATTCTTTGAATGTGGTGACAACGTCATCATCATCAATGCCGACAAAGTAAAACTTACAGGCAAGAAGATGACAGACCGCATCTACCTAAGCTACACAGGCTATCCCGGCGGTCAACGTCAAGCAACACCGGAAATTCTTATTAAAAAATCATTTAATAAGCACATTAAGCCGGGTATGCACCCACTTTTCATCCAAGTAATGAAAGGTATGCTTCCAAAAAATCGTATTGGTCGCCGTCTCATTGAACACATGCACGTTTACAATGGTTCAAGCCACCCACACGAAGCACAAAACCCAGAAGTTCTTGACATTAACACATTGAAATAATCGTAGAATATGGAAACAGTAAATGCAGTAGGCCGCCGTAAAGCAGCCATCGCCAGAGTAATCGTAAAAGAAGGCAACGGTGCCATCACCGTGAACAAACGTTCTCTCGAAGTATATTTCCCATCTTCGATTCTTCAATTTATCGTAAAACAACCACTTACAACACTTGACTGCGTAGAAAAATACGACATTCACGTAAACCTTAACGGTGGTGGTTTTAAAGGTCAGGCAGAAGCACTCCGCCTCGCTATCGCACGCGCACTTGTAAAAATCAATCCTGAAGACAAGCACGCACTTCGCGTTGAAGGCTTCATGACACGTGACCCGCGTTCTGTAGAACGTAAAAAACCGGGTCGTCCAAAAGCTCGTAAACGCTTCCAATTCTCAAAACGTTAATATATTATCGTATTGCTGCAGCATAGCCGCATAAAGCACATACATATATATTATATAGTGTTTAGTATCTAAATCTCGGCGATGGACACGTTCCCTACCCCGGGATTGAATAATCGGAACGTAAACAAAAAAATTAAACAAATGCAAACTCCAACATTTGAACAACTCCTTGAAGCAAGCTGCCACTTCGGTCACTTAAAAAGAAAATGGAATCCGGCAATGGCACCTTACATCTTCATGGAACGTAATGGTATCCACATCATAGACCTCTACAAGACAGCAGCAAAACTTGAAGAAGCAGCTGCTGCATTGAAGAGCATCGCTAAAGCAGGAAAGAAAGTTCTTTTCGTAGCTACTAAAAAACAGGCCAAACAAGTTATCGCAGACCACGCAAACGCAATCGGTATGCCATACGTGATTGAACGCTGGCCGGGCGGTATGCTTACAAACTTCCCGACAATCCGTAAGGCTGTAAAGAAAATGGCATCTATTGACAAAATGACAAACGATGGCACTTTCGACAACCTTTCAAAACGCGAACAACTTCAAATCACACGTCAACGTGCAAAACTCGAAAAGACACTCGGCTCAATCGCAGATATGAACCGTCTTCCATCAGCACTTTTCGTAGTTGACGTACTTAAAGAAAAGATTGCAGTAGCAGAAGCAAACCGCCTCGGTATTCCTGTATTCGCAATCGTAGATACAAACTCTGACCCAACAAACGTAGATTTCGTTATCCCTGCAAACGATGACGCATCTAAGTCTATCAACATCATTCTTGACACAGTTTGTGGCGCAATGAGCGAAGGTCTTGAAGAACGCAAAGTAGAAAAGGTAGATGCTCAAGCTGCAGAAGGCGAAGCTGCACCTGCTCCAAAGCGTGAACGTCGTCGCGTAAACCGCAAAAATGCTGAAGCCGCCGCTCCTGCTGCAGAAGAAGCTGCTGAATAAAATCGCGCAAAACAAACACATCGGTCAACACAGTTGACCGATGTTTAAATAAAAAGAATTACTAACTATTTAACATCCAAAACATCATGGCTGTTACTATTGAAGATATTAAAAAACTTCGTCACCTCACAAGCGCTGGTCTTACAGACTGCAAAAATGCACTTAACGAAGCAAACGGAGATATGCAAGCTGCTGTAGAAATTCTTCGTAAGAAGGGACAAGCAGTTGCTGCAAAACGTGAAGACCGTGAAGCATCTGAAGGTTGCGTACTTTCAAAACACGAAGGCGACTTTGCCGCTGTAGTAGCACTCAAGTGTGAAACAGACTTCGTAGCTAAAAATGCAGGTTTCGTAGAACTAACAAACAAGATTCTCGACGCTGCAGTTGCAAATCGTGTACAAAACATTGAAGACCTTAAAGCACTTGCTATTGATGGTCGTACAATCGCAGACCTTATCATCGAAGAGACAGGTAAGACAGGTGAAAAATGTGAACTTGGGGCATACGAATGTATCACTGCTCCATCAGTAACTTCTTACAACCACTTCGGTAATAAACTTGCTACAATCGTTGGTTTCAACGTAGCCGGTGCTGATGCAACCGTTCTCCGTGACATTGCTATGCAAGCTGCTGCAATGAACCCTGTCGCTGCTACAATCGAACAAGTTCCTGAAGACATTCGCAAACAAGAACTTGAAATCGGCCGTGAAAAAGCACGCGAAGAAGGCAAACCTGAAGCAATCCTTGATCGTATCGCAGAAGGTCGTCTTAACAAATTCTACAAAGAATCAGTTCTTATTGAACAAGAATTCGTTAAAGACCCGTCACTCACAGTAGGTAAATACCTTGCTAAGAGCCAAGCAGGTCTTACAGTTGTAGATTTCAAACGTGTAAACCTCAACGAAGACTAATTGAAGACATTAGTTATACACAAGAAAGGCTGTACCGATTGGCGCAGCCTTTCTTATTATATATCTAAAAGCTAAATTTAAAATGCGAGCAAATTCATAGTGTTGACTTTGTCAATTTCAAGTTGTGCTTTCAGTTCCTCAATGGAATTAAATGTGCGTTCGTTCCTCAAATATTTCACAAAAGACAGAGAAATTCGCTCACCATATAACTTTTGCGAAATACCTATGATATGTGCTTCAATGGAAATCGGAGATTGTCCGCCGTCTATAGTAGGTCGATGACCGATATTTACCATAGCCGGATACTTTAAGCCACCTTTGAGCGTCACATAGCATGCATAAACACCTTTTCCCGGAATTAACTTGTCAGCAAAATTAATTCCGATATTAGCTGTAGGAAAACCGATAGTACGACCTAACTGCTTCCCGTAAACCACATTTCCGGAAAGAGTAAAATTATATCCGAGAAGCCTGTTGGCCTTGTTAATATCAGAATCAAGAAGACAACTGCGAATGATAGACGAGTTTACATTTTCTCCTTCTACAAGGTATTCCGGTTCTCTGAGGAAAGAAACACCTTCCTCCGCTCCTATACTGACATAATCATCAAAAGTAAAGGAAATATCGGAGCCGAAACGATTATTAAAGCCGAGAATAATAGTATCCACATCGTAGTCAGCCTTAAGTTTGCGCATATAGTCGCGTGCAGTGAGATTACGCAACTTAGACGTAAAATCAAGAATCGAAACTGTATCCACTCCGCAGTCAAAGAGCAGTTTACGCTTTTCCTCCGGAGAAGAAATAAGTTTAGGTGCAAGTTCGGGCTTAATAATGGAAAGCGGATGATTTGCAAATGTAATCACAAGAGAGATGCAATTACGGCTTTTTGCTTCATCTACCAAATGGCGCAATAAATCACGGTGACCGAGATGTACGCCATCAAACATTCCTATAGTAGCAACGGCACGACTCACGACAGATTATTTTATCAAGTCCATAAATTCCGTACCGGGCATAACGTAAGCCGTCTTAAATCCGAGTGCTGCAGCTGCATCTATATTTGCTTGTGAGTCATCAAAAAAGATAGTTTCTTCCGGCTTAATATTAAAATTTTCCACCACAGAATTAAATATCTTAGCATCGGGCTTTACACATTTTGCATCAAAGGAAGTGACAACACCGTCAAAATAGTAGTTTATATCGTGTCCCGCCTTTTTGAATTCATCACTTATCACACTGTTCCACATAATGGAATTAGTGTTTGACAACATATAGATTTTATACGATTTATGCAAATTCTCAAGCGCATCAAGCCTATACTTAGGTATTCCCAAAAGGAAATGACAGAATGCATCATCAATCTGCTCATCAGTAACATCAACAGGGATTAAAACACGGATTTCATTGCGAAATTCGCTTTCGGAAATTGCCCCCTCTTCAAGTTTTAAGAACGGACCTTGCTGGGCATAGTCTCCTAAAAAACTATCAGCGTCAGCCATACCGATTTTAATAAGTGCATCAACAGCATTTTGGCGTCTGATATTCATTATTACGCCACCTAAATCAAACAAAAGATTTTTTACCATCATAGAAATGTATTCAAAAAAAATTGAATATAATTAATCACTTATCTTGCGCAGCACGGTAAGTCCGTCACGAAGCGGTAGAATTACCGTTTCCACTCTCGGATCTTTTACCACAAAGTCATTGAATTCTGCTATACCAAGGGATTGTGCATCGTGGTTTGCTTCCATATCCACTATTTTACCGTCCCATAAAGTGTTATCAGCCAATATATATCCGCCGACATTCACCTTCGGGAATAATTCGTCGTAATACTTTTTGTAAATTCGCTTATCCGCATCAATAAACACCATATCAAACTTTTGTGTAAAAGACGGAATAATATCCAGCGCATTACCAATGTGTAAATGAATACGTTCGGCATAACTTGATGCTTCAAACAGTGACGTGAGATGTTCTTCAAGCTCATCTTCTATTTCCACCGTATGAAGATGTGCATCAGCCGGCATACCTTCTGCAAAACACAGTGCCGAATAACCCGTAAAAGTACCTAACTCAAGAATTTGCTTAGGTGAAATCATAGCTGTCAGCATCTTCAATATTCGACCCTGAAGATGTCCGGAACACATACGGCTGTACAAGTAATGTAAGTGAGTCTCGCGATTCAGAGCCGCTAGAAAAGGCGGCTCCGGAGAAATATGTGAAAGAATATATTCTTCTATTTTACCTTCGAACATAATTAAAAGTTAAGAATGGCTTCAATGGCAAGTCGATAACTATCAACGCCGAAACCTGCTATCACACCTCTGCACACAGGTGAAATAAGGGAAGTATGACGAATGGATTCACGAGCGTGAACATTAGAAATATGAAGTTCTACAACAGGAGTTTTTATAGCTGCAATAGCATCGGCAATAGCAAGCGAGGTGTGAGTATAAGCACCTGCGTTGAGTGCTACGCCAATACACTGCGAGTCAAAACCCACGGCATGAAGTTTGTCTATAATCTCCCCTTCGCAGTTGCTCTGGAAATACTCTATTTCAATACCTGAAAATCTGCTTTGCAAATCTTCAATGACATCGTCCATAGTGGTGTAACCGTAAATCTGCGGTTCACGAGTACCGAGAAGATTTAAGTTAGGTCCGTTCAAAACCAATATTCTGTTCATAGTGAAAAATGTTTACTAATGTTTTACTGAAACTACTTGAGTAGGAGGTTGCTGAGAATTACGGGCATCAACAGCGTCAATGAGCTCGTGTGCAACATGCATAAATGCCTGTGCCACCATAGTATCACCGAGTGCAACCGGTTTTCCACCATCACCGCCTTCACAGATTGACATCACTACCGGTATCTGCCCGAGTACTCTGACTCCCTGTTCTCGAGCAAGTTCCACAGCACCTTCTTTACCGAAAATATAGTATTTCTCATCAGGGTGCTTTTCCGGAGTGAACCACGCCATATTCTCCACGAGTCCGAGAATTGGTACATTAATACGTTCATCTTTGAACATTGTTATGCCGCGACGTGCATCTGCGAGTGCCACTTGCTGAGGTGTAGAGACTACTACCACTCCTGTGATGCCAAGAGTCTGAACGAGAGTAAGATGAATATCACTTGTACCCGGAGGCATATCTATCAGGAAGTAATCCAGGTCACCCCAATCGCCTTCGGTAATAAGTTGAGTAAGAGCGCGGGAAGCCATACCACCACGCCACACCTGAGCAGAATCCTGATTTACAAGAAATCCTATTGAAAGCATTTTAACTCCGTATTTTTCAAACGGAATAATGAGGTTTTTTCCGTCAACTTCATGTATAAACAGTTCCGCACCTTCAGCACCGAACATCTTCGGGACAGACGGACCGAAAATATCAGCATCAAGCAGTCCTACTTTATATCCTTCACGTGCGAGAGCCACAGCAAGATTACTTGCAACGGTTGACTTTCCCACTCCTCCTTTACCGGAAGAAATGCCGATAATATTTTTGACGCCTTTTAGCGGCTTATCCTTAACAGGCTCCTCATGTGCGTATTTCACGTTGATATTACCCTTAATGTCAACGTCAGGTGCTACGTATGTAAGAATAGCAGCCTCGGCAGCCTTAACAAGTGACTTTATAAATGGGTCAGTGGCGCGAGGAAAAATAAGAGAGAATGACACTTTTCTGCCTTCAATACGTATATCATCTTCCACCATACCGGATTCCACGATATTCTTACCCGTACCGGGATAGCGAACATTTTGAAGTGCATCAGTGATAAGTTTTGGATATAATGTCTGTTGCATTGCTGATTAATTATTAAAAGTTACTTTAGGATTGCAGATTTCAGGATTCTGAAGTTCACCGCGAGAAAAACTGCGATAAGTGTCTTGCTCGATATCCACGTCAGGCTCTTCAAGCTGTAAAGAGTGAGAAAGAGGAAAAGCGATATACTTGATAGTAAGTCCACGGCTTAGCCATTGCTGCTCGTAGAAAGTCTTGATATTCAGTATATCCGCATCACCTACACACTCCGGATTGCCGTATAAGTCCGTAGTATCTGCAATAGTTTCAATAGAGTTATGTTCCGCCATGATATGAGTGTAAGTGTACAGGAACGGGCTGTCCGTCTTAAGGTGTACAGTACCGCCGTCTTTAAGCACTTTGCTGTACAAATTTAAGAAATTAGTTGCGGTAAGACGCTTTCTGACTCGTTTCATCTGCGGGTCCGGGAAAGTGATCCAGATTTCGTCAACCTCGGAATCGTCAAAAAATCTGTCAAGCAATTCTATATTAGTACGCAAAAACGCTGCATTTTTAAGATTCAATGCACAACGCAGCTTTGCTCCCGTCCACATTCTGGCACCCTTAATGTCAATGCCGATAAAATTTTTGTCAGGAAAACGCTGAGCTAGCCCGACAGTGTATTCACCTTTACCGCAGCCTAATTCAATCACTATCGGATTATCATTATGAAATACTTCCTGTCTCCATTTACCGCGAAGAGGACAGATATCATCGCTCATTACGGCAAAAGGAAACTGGTACACACCTTCAAGCGACTCAAGTTCTTTAAATTTCTTAAGTTTGTTTTTACCCATATCTAACAAAATCTTGTTTAAGACTACAAATTTACTCAAATTCTCTGAATAATACGGCATTAAAAATGTCAGTAGCAGACAAGACCACAAAAAAATGTTAATCATAGCGATATACCGATTATTTTCCTTAACTTTGAGAGTTAAAATAATCAGAATATATGGCAGAAGCGTATTTTAACGAAGAAGAAAAAATTCTTTTCAAAGATTTGTTTCATCGATTGATTGCTTTATCTCGTGAAATAGGAGAAAAAGGCGATGTCAATCGTATAATTCGCGGTGTTCGCAATGCTATCATTAATGGGCACTACAAGCGTGACAGATACGGAATAAATCCACTATTGCATGCGATGTCAACATCGACAACGCTTGCCGACCGTCTTTCGCCTGACCGTGATATGATTATTGCAGTACTGCTCACCCCGGCTGTCTCTTCAGGCTTTGCCACGCTTGACGTGATTAAAGAGCATTGGGGCGCCGATATCACAAAACTCGTAAGAGGACTTATCAAAATTACTTCTCTATACAGCCACAGACAAGCAGTGGAAAGTGAAAATTTCCGTCGTCTGCTGATGGCATTTGCCGATGATATCCGAGTTATCATCATTATGATTGTTGACAGACTCGTGCTTATGCGCAAGATAAACCACCACGCAAACGTATCTTTCGTGCAAGACGTGGCATACGAAGCGAACTACCTGTACGCTCCGCTTGCTCACCGCCTCGGTCTTTACGGCATTAAGAGCGAACTCGAAGATATGTCGCTCAAATACACTAATAGAGAAATATATACCGCTATTGCTCACAGGCTGAACAGCAAGAAAGCTGAACGCGATGCTTATATTGCGGACTTTATAGCACCACTTAAGGAACGGCTGATAAAGAGCGGTCTTAAGTTCGACATAAAGGGGCGTACAAAATCCATCTACTCCATTTGGAACAAGATGAGAAAGCAAGGTATTGATGTAGAAAACCTTGAAACCAAGATTTACGACCTGTTCGCTATCCGTATCATAATAGACTCCGAAGATGATCACGATTCAGAAAAACGCGACTGCTGGACTGCATACTCTATTGTCACTGATATGTACGAGCCTAATATTGCTCGTCTTAAGGACTGGGTGCAGAAACCTAAGAGAAACGGATACGAATCACTGCATATCACCGTTGCAGGGCCAAATAACAAGCCGGTGGAAGTGCAAATCCGAACTCGCCGTATGGACCTTATTGCAGAAAAGGGTCTTGCTGCTCATTGGAAGTACAAGGGCGGACACAGCGAGGCTACTTTTGACTCCTGGATGAACAACGTTCGCGATATTCTTGAAGCCGCCAAGACAGGACCGTTCGAACTTATCAAGAACTTCAAAATGGATGTTTATTCCAAGGAAGTTTTTGTATTTACCCCTAAGGGAGACTTGTACAAGTTGCCACTCGGAGCCACACTGCTTGACTTTGCATTCCATATTCATTCAAAGCTCGGGTGTACGTGTACCGGAGGTAAGGTGGAAGGGAAAAACAAGAAGTTAAATTACGTTCTTCAAAGCGGTGACACCGTAGAAATCCTGACTTCAAACAGTCAGAAACCGAAACTTGACTGGCTTTCATTCGCCATTACGTCAAAGGCAAGAGAAAAAATCCGTCAGTCCGTCAAGGAAGAACAAAATCGCGAGGCGGAAGTTGCTAAAGAACTTCTTCAACGTCGTTTTAAAAACAGAAAAATCGATGTTGATGAGGCTACTCTGATGAAAACCATCAAGAAACTCGGCTACAAGACAGTTACCGAATTTTACGTAGCGATAGCAAGTGAGGTTTTAGACGTAAACAAGGCTATAGATACGTATTTGTCTTTGTCTAACGCTGAAACTCAGACTGCTGAAAATGCGTCTGCGGAGACATTCACCCTGATAAATAAAGAAGATGAACAGACGGACAAAGACAAATCTGAGAACGGTGACGTACTCATCATAGGCGAAAATGCTGTAAAAGGCATAAAATATAAACTATCAAAATGCTGTAACCCTATCTTCGGAGATGAAGTATTCGGCTTTATTTCCGCAGAAGGTGCCATAAAAATTCACAGGTGCGACTGTCCTAATGCCGCGCACCTAAAGGAAAAATACCGTTATCGAATTATAAATGTAAAATGGCAAGGCACGGAAGGCGTGATGAGTACAGTAATGCTGAAAGTTACCGGTAGAGATGATGTGGGCATTGTGACTCAACTCAGTTCTATTATCAACAAGTCTAAATCTGCTATTCTCAGAAGCATATCCATCAATTCAAACGGAGGTACATTTATGGGCGCTCTGGGTGTATCCGTTAAAAATGAAGAGATGGTATCACAGTTAATCACTAAACTAAAAGGAGTAAAAGGCGTGTACGATGTGACACGTGAAAACAGAAATATACACTATAACCAATGAAAAAGTTATTTAATATACTATCCGTAACCCTTTATCTGGGTATCATAATGGCTTCTTGCGGAAGTTCCGAAAGTGAAAGTGAAGCACAGAAACTGTTAAATCAGGCTCAAGCAGCTCTTGATGCTAAAGATACGTCATTGGCAACCGCCCTTCTTGACAGCATTGACAAAGCATATACTTCCGAAACTGAAATAAGGAAGTCTGCACTTAAGATGAGGTCGGAAATAATAGAATGTGAAACACTGAAAGAAATTGTCAGCGCAGACAGTCTGCTGTCGTATTATGCCGACCTTCACAAGCAGATGACGGAGAAAATGAAACTTATTAACGACCCTCAACTCGTAGAACCGTATTACGTACCAAAGTCAGCATTCAAGGCTGATTTCGTGAACACGACAGGGCTACAAGCACGCGTAGATGAAATAGGTCAATTCTACATGGTATCTTCCGTCAGAGGTTCTAATCTGAAACACAATTCCGTCACTATTACAGTAGATGGTGAAAGTGCAACAACTGCAGTTATCCCGTACGACGGTGAAGCAAATTACAGAGTAGGCGGCTCGGAATTGGTAACATACATGACTGCACAATGTGACACCTTAGGAAAATTTGCGTCCGCTCACCGCTCTCAGATGGGCAAACTCACATTCAATGGTGAACGTAAACAGACTATCCAACTTTCACCGGCGCAAATCACTGCCATTGCCGATGCTTGGGAGTTTTCTCAGTCAATAGTACAATCAAGAGAACTTACCGTGCAGCGCGAAAAACTGGATAAGAAGTTACAAATCGCTCGTGACCAAATCGCAAGACAAACTGAGGAATAAAACCGTAAAGTAATGTCAAGTATCACCTTGGAACCCGGCTTTTGGAGCTTTGTTAACGCTCACAGGAATGATGACGTTTCAAAATTGCGACTTAAATTCGCTCCTGCTGCCGGCGATACGATTGACTTGGCATTAACTCATATTCAATGCCTCCAAAAAGCCGGAAAGAAATTTATCACTCCTGACGGATTTTCCGTTGCCCCGAAACTGATGTTGGCACCACTCTCAATAGAGCAGGCAAGCAGTGGGGTAATAGCGGCTTTTCACGCCTCGCTTGTTCCGGAGGGAGGCACGGTGCTTGATATGACTTGCGGACTCGGTGTTGACTCAAAAGCATTCGCAGAACTTGCAGACTGCAACGTCACCGCTTGCGAATTAAATCCGCTCTACGCAGACGTTGCCGAATACAACTTTGCTGAAAATAAAAATGTCACTGTTATCAAGGGTGACAGTATAGAGTACCTTAAATCCTGCAATAAACATTTTGATGTGATTTTCATAGACCCCGCTCGCAGAGATGCCCGTGGTGGAAGAGTTTACAATATCCACGACTGCACTCCTGACGTAAGCGAATTACTGCCGTTAATGATACGTCACACAGACAAAGTGATAGCAAAACTGTCGCCAATGCTTGACATTTCACAGACAGTCCGTGACTTATCCCCTACTGACATTTATTCAGTGCAAGGAGAAAATGGAGAATGTAAGGAAGTGTTGGCAGTGATGATGAAAAATGAAGACTGCACTGAAGCAAAGATTCATATTTTTTATGATAACCGAAATTTTGACTTCAAACGAAGCGAAGAAAATTCGGCAACACCGATTTTCGGCACGCCTGAAATCGGTCAATACTTGTACGAACCCTACGCAGCGACTATGAAAGCCGCTCCGTTTACCATTCTTTCGTCAAAATTCGGACTGACAAAACTACATCAAAATACGCACCTCTACGCCGGTAACAGTATTATTGAAAATTTCCCGGGAAAATTCTACAAGATAATTGACATCATAAATTTTTCTTCATCGGAAATAAAATCCGTAGCAAAAAAATACCCGAGGCTTAATGTTGCCACTCGTAATTTCATCTTATCGCCTGAAGAACTGACGAAAAAACTGAAAGTTAAAACAGGCGGAAATTTAAAAGCGTATGGAGTAACGGTAAATGACGGTTCCAAAAAATTAATTATCACTTCAATGTAATCGTTTTTACTTATGCAAGACAAATTCGTTGTAGGGTTGGGGGAAGCATTATGGGACGTATTCCCTGACGGCAAAAGAATAGGCGGAGCGCCCGCAAACTTTGCTTACCACGTTTCGCAATTCGGACTTAAAAGCATCGTGGTCAGTGCAGTAGGCAGAGATAGTCTCGGCGATGAAATTATCAGTATTTTCAAGTCAAAAGCGCTCAATTACATTGCTCCTCAGATAGATTTTCCGACAGGTACAGTACAAGTAACTCTTGATGCCGCCGGTGTCCCGGACTACCATATTACGGAAAACGTCGCATGGGATAACATACCATTATCTGCCGAACTGACATCGCTTGCAAAAAATACTTGTGCAGTATGCTTCGGCTCACTTGCACAGCGAAGTGACTGTTCTCGCAGCACTATAAACACATTTCTTGACTTGCTTCCGGACAATGCCATCATAGTCTTTGACATAAATCTGAGACAGAATTATTACACCAAGGAGATTATAGAAACATCGCTGAAAAAGTGTAACATCCTGAAAATCAATGAAGACGAATTGGGAATAGTAGTGAAAATGTTTCGATTATCAGCAAACGATTACGAATCACAATGCGCAGAACTAATCCGTAAATATCAGTTAGACACTGTCATTTTAACTTGCGGAGAAAACGGGAGTTACGTATTTACAGAAAACTTCAAGTCATTTATTCCCACACCAAAAGTTAAAGTTGCCGATACTGTTGGCGCAGGAGATTCATTCACGGCAACATTCGTATCTTCACTATTGCGAGGTAAAGACTTAAGCACTGCACACGAAATTGCCGTAAACGTTTCCGCGTACGTATGCACTCAGACAGGAGCAATGCCTGTTCTGCCCAAAGAACTATGTGAATAAGACTTTAATACCAAGTCACACCATTTGATGTAGATGAGCGTTTGTCGTATTTGAGGTCGCTGAGGAGTGACGATTTGACGGCTATACTGAAGTTATATGACTTGTACGGACCTACGGGTACGAAACTTGCACGCATGGCAAAGCAGTGCAGGTCACGAGATATGTTACAGTTCATATATGCAAGTTTATGAGTATCAAAGTTATAACTTGCGGAGAAACCGAAAGTCCAATTTTTTGTAGGACGGATATTACCGGAGAAACTTAAGTTCTGTGTTATCCTACCCTTATACTCTAATTTTTTCTTATCAAATTCGCCGTAACTATAGTTTACGGAATAGTTTACGGACAGACTCCATGGTACGCTCCACTTCATGTATCCGTCTTCGCCCATATCAGCCCCCTCTTCTTCCTTTTTGGCACCCGGACGACTTAAATGTCCGTCTTCCTCATTGTCAGAGTTGGCATTATTATTGTTTTTGGTATTCTTATTCTTGTTATCGTCCTTATTTTTCTTCTTAAAAGTATCGTTGTTAAACGTGTAAGAGAATGATGTACCGGTACTTGAAAGACGTCCGATACCCTTTCCGCATTTCCAGCGCGGAATGTTTACCCTTACAGGGTTACCGTATTCGTTAAGTTGATAAGTATATACGTCCCAAGTGGCAGCAAGGCTGAGGTTGAAACTCTTGGTAAGACGCAATAAAAGTGACGTATTGATATTACTCCAATTCAATGAGTCGGCAGCAAAGTTATAACTCTGCGACACCGTAAAGTTTTCAATAAGTGACACTTTCTTCTCTCCGATAGAATCATTATCGGACTTAACTTTCATTTCGACATTATTAGCCAAAGATACGGATACCATACCGGTTTTTCCTTCACCCGGCACGCCGTAAAGCGAATTTGGGAAGAGAGAGTATTTACGTGTCTGTTGGTTACCGTTTGCATCTGTATAATTGTACTGACCATAGTACCCGAAAAATGAAGAACTGAAGTCCGGCGAACCACTGAATGATATGGTAGGAGTCAATACGTGGCGTATCATCTTCACCTTATCACCGAGGAATGGAAGTGGCTTAAAGAAACCGTAAATCTTTGTATCAAGTGAAAGCGATGCATTAAAATCCCATACGTTGTAAAAACTGTAAGTGGTATCACATATTTCAGCAGCCGCAGCAGGGTCCCAGTCGCGTCTTACCTTACGAGTATACATTCGGTCCGTAAACGAAATAGACGGGGTAAGATTTATATACTTAAACGCATTGAAAGTCGCAGAAATAGGAATAGAATGTTTCATAGCGTTTCTCCAGTCCTTGATAAGACTCTTTTGGAAAAACTCATCTTGCTTGGCAGTAAGCGAGTTTTGCAACTGTCCTGAATAAGAAAGACGAATTTTTTCGTACCACTTTTCGTCACCCACAGCCTTTTTTCTCTTGAAGGGATAAGTTTGTGACATTGTCAATGTCACGTTAGGAAAAGAAACGGTAAGCGTGGAGTCCTGAGTACGCTGAGCGATATTCAAGTTCGTGGAAAGAGACCACTTGGAACGCGGAAAGCGATAAGTCATATTGATAGTAGAACTCTTAGTGCTTTCAGTGAAGTTATTGTTGTAGTAACTGTTAAGGTCGTTACGCGAATATCCGCTCGTCATATAGTTGACACTCGCCGACAATGTCATATTGGGATTCGCTTTGGAGTCCTGAGAGTGTGACCATATCACCTGGAAGTTTTTCTGCTTGGAATAGTCTGCCTGTCCTTTATCACCGTAAATAGTGGTAAGGAAACTGATATCGAAATTACCGGAGTATTTATAACGTTTTGTATAAGAAGACGTTGCTTTCAGTCCCCACGAACCTTTCGTGTAAATTTCTCCGGTGAGCGCAAGGTCCATATTGTCATTTATGGCAAAATAATATCCGCCGTCACGAAGATAGAATCCCCTGTTATAATCATCACCGAATGTAGGCACCAAAATACCTGATGAATATTTTTCCGAGAATGGGAAGTAACCGAACGGCACTGCTATCGGCAATGGTAATCCTGCAAGAACGAGGTATGCCGGACCTGTCACCACATTTTTCTTAGGCTTGACTTTAGCCGTGGTAAGTTGGAAATAGAAGTGAGGGTGTTCGTGGTCATCACAAGTGGTGTATCTGCCATTTTTCATATAATAGTAGTCATCTTCAGTTTTTTTTGTATAACCGCCTGTAAGATAACCTTCTCCCTGTTGAGTTATAACGTCTGTGATGTATGCACGCTTGGTCTTGAAGTTATAGCTCATAGTCTTGGTCTCGTACGAAGAACCGCCTTGTTCAAATACAGGCTTGCCTTGGAGTTCACCCACAGAGTCCGGACGACCGACAGCGTACACCGTCTTATCCTTCATATCAACCTCAATCTGAGCCGCTTCGAGCTTTAGGTCACCATAATTCACCTTACCGTCACCGTACATCAACGCTTTGTTTCTGCCTAAAAGAATAAGCGAGTCCGAAGTATTGATAGTGATAACATTGTCAATATCAACTTTTTCACGACGAATACGGGACTTACGAGGTACGGTGTCACGCTGGGCTAACGCAGAATCTTTGATAACATTTTTAACGCTGTCAACAAGCACTCCAAAAGAATCTGAAATACTTGCGGTGTCAACAGCAATAGAATCGCTAACAACCTCTAAATCAAGATCATCATCTTGCTCAGTAACAGCGACAGCACCCCTTGACGCAAAAGTGATTGCGCTGACACATAATATTATAATAGGGATTATATAGCGTTGAGAAGTTCTCAAAATATCTTTCAGTTTTCTTTTGAGGTGCAAATTTAGGCAAAATATGTGAAAAGTGAAAGCGTTAGAATGTTATTTAACACACGATTTGTATAAAACAATGTATTCCTTAACAAAAAAATAACTAACTTTGTACTACTATTAAGAATTTTGAACAAAATATCACCAATTAAATGGCAGAAAACTCATTACTCTCGCGCCTGGAAGGAATTGAGGCTCGATTTGCAGAGGTCAGCACGCTTATCACAGACCCTGACGTAATCAGCGATATGAAAAGATACGTAAAACTTACCAAGGAATACAAAGACCTTGAAAAACTTACGCAGGCTACTCGAAAATACAAAAATCTATTGGATAATATCCAAGAAGCCAAGTCAATACTTGACACTGAAAGCGATGATGATATGCGTTCGATGGCTAAGGAACAACTTGACGAAGCAAGTGCGGAACTTCCTGCTCTTGAGGAAAATATAAAACTTCTCCTTATCCCTGCCGACCCTGAAGATGCAAAAAATGCAATCGTTGAAATCCGTGGCGGTACGGGAGGCGATGAGGCAGCAATATTTGCAGGCGACCTTTTCAAGATGTACTCAAAATACTGCGAATCAAAAGGTTGGAGCATTGCAGTGACAAGCTTTAACGAAGGCACTGCCGGCGGATACAAAGAAATTGTTTTTGCCGTGACAGGTGATAACGTTTACGGTACACTTAAATACGAAAGTGGTGTACACCGTGTGCAACGCGTTCCGGCTACCGAAACTCAAGGACGTGTACACACCTCGGCTGCCACTGTCGCCGTTCTTCCTGAGGCTGAAGAATTCGATGTGGAAATCAATGAAGGCGAAATCAAGTGGGATACGTTCCGAAGTGGCGGTGCAGGCGGACAAAACGTGAATAAGGTGGAATCCGGCGTTCGACTCAGATATATGTGGAAAAATCCTAACACAGGTGTTACAGAGGAAATTCTTATAGAATGTACCGAGACTCGTGACCAACCTAAAAACAAGGAACGCGCACTCTCTCGTCTCCGCACTTTCATCTACGACAAAGAACATCAAAAATACATCGATGATATTGCGTCACGACGCAAGACGATGGTTTCAACCGGTGACCGTTCCGCTAAAATCCGTACTTATAATTATCCGCAAGGACGTATTACGGACCACCGCATAAATTACACCATATACAACCTGCAGGCATTTATGGACGGTGATATTCAAGACTGTATTGACCACCTCATCATTGCTGAAAATGCTGAAAAGCTTAAGGAATCCGAACTATAATCCATTTTTCAACAATACAATATGACACGACAGCAAATAATTGAAAATATCCGTAAAAAGCAGTCGTTCCTTTGCGTGGGACTTGACACGGATATTAAGAAAATTCCTTCTCACCTACTTCAATGTGATGACCCTGTTTTTGAATTTAACAAAGCAATTATTGACGCTACCGCGGAATATTGCATCGCATACAAGCCGAATATCGCTTTTTACGAAAGCAACGGTATATGTGGTTGGCAAGCACTTGAAAAGACCATAAAATACATTCAGCAGAACTATCCTGACCAACTAATTATCGCTGATGCCAAGCGCGGTGATATCGGAAACACTTCAGCAATGTACGCTCGGACATTTTTCGAGCATCTTAACGTTGATGCTGTGACAGTTGCGCCATATATGGGCGAAGACAGTGTCAGCCCTTTTCTCGGATACGCAGGAAAATGGGTAATACTATTGGCATTAACATCAAATAAGGGCAGCAAAGATTTCCAATTAATCACAAATGCTGAAGGCACTCCGCTATATAAATCCGTCATTCGCAAATCCTCGGAATGGGCTAACGATGATGAATTGATGTACGTTGTAGGTGCTACTCAAGGCGAACTTTTCAAAGAAATCCGCAGTGAAGCGCCAAGCCACTTTCTCCTTGTCCCCGGCGTAGGAGCGCAGGGAGGCAGCCTTGAAGAAGTATGCAAATACGGTATGACAGAAGATTGCGGACTGATAGTAAATTCGTCTCGTGGCATAATATACGCATCTCAAGACACTGATTTTGCCCGAGTTGCAGCACATAAAGCACAGGAATTACAGCAGCAAATGGCAAAGTTATTACCTGCAGGATTAAAAAAATAATCCATAACGCTCTAATTAACGAAAAAATTCGTTAATTTTGCAACGAAATTCTGCGGGATACTAAGAACCGATTCTGACGATTTCGTAATATCCTAAAATACAAAAGATTACACATAACAAAACCATAAAATAATACAATTATGACAATTGACAATTTCAACTTTTCCGGTAAAAAGGCGATTGTACGTGTTGACTTCAACGTTCCATTGGACGAAAACGGTCACATCACAGATGACACACGTATCCGCGGCGCACTTCCAACATTGAAAAAAATTCTTGCTGACGGTGGCGCACTTATCGTAATGTCACACATGGGTAAGCCAAAAGGTAAAGTAAATCCAAAACTTTCTTTGTCACAAATCAAAGATGCTGTAGCAACAGCACTTGGCACTGAAGTAAAATTCGCACCTGACTGTGCAAAAGCAGCAGACGCAGCAGCCGCACTTAAGCCGGGCGAAGTACTTCTCCTTGAAAACCTTCGTTTCTATCCTGAAGAAGAAGGCAAACCTGTAGGTATCGACAAAGAAGACCCTGCATACGATGCAGCAAAGAAAGAAATGAAAGAACGTCAAAAAGAATTTGCAAAAACACTTGCAAGTTACGCAGACGTATATGTAAACGACGCATTCGGTACTGCACACCGTCGTCACGCATCTACAGCAGTTATCGCTGACTTCTTCGATGCAGACCACAAAATGCTCGGTTACCTTATGGAAAAAGAAGTAAACGCTGTAGATAACATTCTCAGCAACATTCGTCGTCCGTTCACTGCTATCATGGGTGGTTCAAAAGTATCTACTAAAATCGGTATTATTGAAAACCTTATGGAAAAGGTTGATAACCTAATCCTCTGCGGTGGTATGACTTACACTTTCGCTAAAGCACAAGGCGGTAAAGTAGGTAAATCAATCTGCGAAGACGATAAACTTGACCTTGCACTTGATATCATCGCTAAAGCTAAAGCTAAAGGCGTTAACCTCGTTCTCGCTACTGACTGCGTTGCAGCTGATGATTTCAAAAACGATGCAAACACTCAAATCTGCTCAGTAAAAGATATTCCTGAAGGTTGGGAAGGTCTTGACATCGGTCCTGACACAATGAAACTTTTCGCAGAAGCTATCAAAGGCGCCAAGACTATCCTCTGGAACGGTCCTGCAGGCGTATTTGAATTCGACAACTTCGCTAAAGGTTCTCGCGCTGTAGCAGACGCTATTGTAGAAGCAACTGCAAACGGTGCATTCTCACTCGTAGGTGGTGGTGACTCTGTAGCATGCGTAAACAAGTTCGGTCTTGCAGACAAAGTATCTTACGTTTCTACAGGTGGTGGTGCTCTTCTTGAAGTTATTGAAGGAAAAGTACTTCCGGGTATCGCTGCTATCCGTGGTGACAAATAATTGACTTTAAGTTTGTAAATTGGAAATATCAAAAAAACAGTGTTGCATATCTTGCAGCACTGTTTTTTATATCTGAAGGAAACGTTATCTCAGACTCGCCTTACACGTCATAGTTGTCCTAAAAATCACAGACCACCATATCCACCGGCACATCATGCACTTCCGGCTCAAAGTCATCTATAACTTGAAAAGAGTAGCAAACACCAATCTTAAAAGCATTGACACCGGCAAGTAATCTGTCATAGTAGCCCTTGCCACGCCCTACTCTGTTTCCTCGCTTATCAAAAGCAACAGCCGGTACTATCACCAAGTCCGGTACTTCCGGAGATACAACGTCCTCACCCGCAGGCTCGATGATATTAAAAGCACCTGTTTGCAACGTATTTTTATCGTACTTTAGAATCTCAAGGTCATCACCTTTTACTCGAGGCAAATAAATATTTTTCACTTTACTCCATCTCTCAAGCATATCCACCGTAGGCAACTCGTCAGGCAGAGAATAATATAGCAGTATATTCTGCGCAGAACGAAATTGCTGCAACTGTTCTATTTTCTCAATCACTGCAAATTCAGATGCTACTTTTTGCTCGGCAGTCAAAGTCCTTTTAATAGCCTTGATACTGCTTCGCACAGCCTTTTTGTCCATAATTATCATTAAGGATTTTCCAAAGGGAAATCAGCCTTACCGGTTTCCACTTCATTTACAGCTTTCAAGATAGCGGAATCATCTTTATTTACAATCTCGAAATATGCTTCCATACTCTTAGCATCACGGGCAATGAGAGCCTTGATTTGAGTCAAAATCAACTTTTGAGACTGGCGGATATAATACCATCTTGGCGGAATTCCGTTTTGCTTTGCATAATTAGCGAAAGAACGAATAAGGAGTTCATCACTCGGAAGTAACTTGAGAGGATTATCCAAACCTTTCAGTTGGTCACGGTTCAAGTCGCAGTACTCAAAAGCAAACTTCTGCAAAAGACCTGAGTTTACTACACTTAGGTAGTAGTTAGTAATACCAGTTGTGTCAAACGGAACAAATATATCAGGATTAATACCACCGCCACCGTAAACCGTTCTGCCGTGAACAGTGGTGTATTTATCCTTAGTGTTAAGTTTCACGGAATCAGCCTCAAAAGCCTCACCGTGATTATATCTTTCAACAATATCATTCTGATAGTTTGCAGCATCAGTATAGTCTTTCTGAATACATCTTCCTGCAGGCGTATAGTATCTGGCAATCGTCAAGCGGATAGCACTGCTGTCCGGCAACTCTGCCTGACGCTGAATAAGTCCTTTACCGAATGAACGACGACCGATGATAAGCCCTCGGTCATTATCCTGTATGGCACCGGCAAAGATTTCACTTGAACTTGCAGAATATTCATCTTGAAGCACTACAACTTTTGCGTTCTTGAATGAACCTGAGCCATCAGCGAAGTATGCACGATCATTTTTACCTCCTCTACCACGCTGAGCCACAATAAGCTGTCCGTCTTCAAGGAATTCATTAGCCATAAGCACAGCCATTTCCATAAATCCGCCTACATTGCCGCGAAGGTCAATAATATAAGTATCCGCACCCTCCTGTGAAAGTTTCAGGAGAGCGGAGAAAAATTCATCGTAAGTAGTTTTACCAAAGCGTTTTACCCTAATATATCCGATATGTTTATTGTACATATATGCAGCATCAATCATATACACAGGGATAGCACCGCGAGTGACTTCAAAATTAAGTATCTTCTTGGAATTATTACGACGTATTCCCAGGTTAACGCGAGTACCTTCATCACCTTTGAGCAATTTGAATACTTTTTCATTAGTAATACCTATTCCGGCAACATTCTCACCGTCAACACTCACAATCCTGTCACCTGCCAGAATACCAACTTTTTCAGACGGTCCGCCGGAAACAGCTTCAATGATTGTAATAGTGTCATTAGCAATCATAAATTGCACACCGATACCGCTGAAAGAGCCTTCAAGTTCTTCATTCACCCCTTGAAGTTCACTCTTGGGAATATACACGGAGTGTGGGTCAAGATTAGCAAGTAAGTCAGGGAGAGAAACCTCGATAAGCGAGTCAAGATTAACATTATCAACGTACTCGTTATCAATAAGATTAAGTATAGCACCGAGCTTCTGAGTAGAAGTGCTGATACCTTTGTTTTGGTTAAGAGAGTTACCGAACCAAATACCCCCGGCAAAGGCAAGTGCTATTACAAGCGGTAAAATAGCACGATAAACACCATTATTCTTATTCATTATATAATTCAAATATTACTTTCAATATCTTCAATATGTACACATTCCACTCCGGCACGATTCAATAAATCAATACCGTCACATATACGGTACAGTTCATTGAAAACCACACGGCGGATTCCGGATTGAATTATAAGTTTGGCACACTCTACACACGGCGATGCTGTAACGTACAGCGTAGCACCGTCACTTGAATTATTACTTCTTGCGACTTTTGTTATAGCATTCGCCTCGGCATGAAGGACGTACGGCTTGGTATGCCCGTCATCATCTTCACAAACATTTTCAAAGCCGGAGGGCGTGCCATTATATCCATCGGAAATAATCATTCCGTCTTTCACTATAATTGCACCTACTTTACGGCGTACACAGTACGAATTTTCAGACCATATCCTCGCCATTCTCAAATAGCGACGATCAAGCAAAGCCTGTTTATGTATCTGCTCCATATTCAAAATTAACGTTAATATTTTTGAGCGCCTCAAAGTTACAAATAATTTCGTAAATACTGTATAACATACAGTAAATATTACCCGTTTTGTAAAAATATTAAAATTAATTTGCACCGCTAAATAATTAGGTGTAACTTTGTAAAGTTCCGTGTTGTAACACATTTTTAACAAAAAAAATACGATTTTAATCTATTCATAAACGAATTTATCAAAATGCTTAAGCGCTTTTTTATCTCCACCCTCGCTACTATCACAGGTATCTGGATTAGTTTCGGGTTATTATTTTTTTTAGGCTTATTATATGCACTCATAGGTGCCGCATCAATGTCAATGACCGATGAAGACACCATTAACATATCAGACAATTCAATTCTGTACCTTGACTTAAGAGGCACTATGACAGAAAGATACAAGCCCCAAAACATCGTATACAAAATGCAAGGATACAGCGATGAAACTTTTGCGCTTGATGAGGCAATAGCCGCTATACGCTATGCAACGTACGATGACCGTTTTGACGGAATTTTCATCAACTGCAACGGTATTGCATCTGCTCCGGCATCACTCACGGAGTTAAAACAAGCATTGCAGGACTTCAAAAAATTAAGCGGCAAATGGATTATCGCTTACTCAGACACCTATAATCAAGGCGAATACTATGTAGCCGCTTGTGCGGACAGCATATATGTAAACCCTATCGGCGGTGTTGATCTTCACGGACTTTCAAGCACTACATTGTACTTCAAGGACTTACTGGACAAGTTGGGCGTTGATGTTCAGATATTCAAAGTGGGAACATACAAGAGCGCGGTTGAGCCATTTATGATTTCAAGTATGAGCGATGCAAATCGCGAGCAGCAGACAGTCTATCTCGGCGACATCTGGAATGATATGGTAAAATCCATCGGCAAAGACAGAAAAATCTCAAATGCTACGATTAATTCGTATGCCGACAGCCTCGTTTTGATGGATAATCCGGGATTATTAATCAGAAGAAAACTTGTAGATGCGCTTGCATACAAACACGAAGTAATCTCCAATCTTAAAGAACGCACAAACGTTGATTACGACAAAGAACTTAATCTCGTAACTCCTCGACAACTCTGTGCATCAGTAAGCGACTTACCTGACACTGACGACCGCGAATGTAAAATCGCCGTTTACTATGCCTACGGAGATATCGTTGACACAGGTAATACGGGAATCGTAGGAGATAAAGTTGTTAAAGATTTAGAACAACTGACAAATGACGACGAAATCGGAGGACTCGTACTACGTGTAAACTCCGGCGGTGGCAGCGCATTTGCATCAGAGCAAATATGGGACGCATTGCAGCGATTTAAAGATACAGGCAAACTTCTTTACGTGTCAATGGGAGACTATGCTGCATCAGGAGGCTACTACATCTCTTGCGGTGCGGACAAAATATATGCAAACCCTAATACACTCACCGGCAGTATCGGTATTTTCGGTATGGTTCCATGCGTGGAAAACACTCTCAAAAACAAATTGGGAGTAAATCCGGAAGTTGTATCTACAAACGAGAATGCGAATATGTCAATAATGACCAAATTCACACCGTACCAAAAGAAACAAATACAAAAAAACGTAGAGCGCGGATATGAATTATTCACTTATCGCTGTGCTATCGGTCGAGGTATGGATCAAGACTCTATAAAAGCTATTGCGGAAGGACGCGTATGGACCGGTGAAAGAGCGCTTAAACTCGGACTCGTTGATGAAATAGGCACACTTCAAGATGCTATCCACGGTATGGCACAAGACCTCGGTTACGAACAAGACTACCAAGTAATAGAATATCCTACTCTTAAATTCGGATTCTGGGACATATTCAAAGAAATGCAAGACAATAGTATCGAAGCTGCAATGCAACAACGCCTCGGCGAATTTTACGGCACGTATAAGCAGATTGAGGAGATTAAGAATATGAACCCACTCCAATGCCGAATGGAAAAAATAATTATACGATAATTTTCTTGAAAGTAATATAAATGGCTCGAAACAAGATTATAGAAAGTTTACTGTTCTACCCTGCCTCAGTACTTTACGGGCTTGGTGTAAACATTCGCAACTATCTGTTTTCTTGTGGAATACTCAAGTCACAAACTTTTGATATACCGGTTATTTCCGTAGGAAATCTTGCCGCAGGAGGCACAGGCAAAACACCTCATACGGAAATGATAATACAGCTGCTCAAAAGCAAATACACCGTAGGTGTACTAAGCAGAGGATACGGACGAAAGACAAAAGGGTTCCGACTCCTTGACTCTACCGCCACTCCGCAAAACTGCGGGGACGAGCCGTACCAGATGTACCTGAAATACGGTGGCAGCGTAACTTTTGCCGTGTGCGAAAAGCGTACCGAGGGCATAAAACGTATGCGCGAGGAAAATCCCAAACTTCAAGTAATAGTGCTTGATGATGCTTTCCAACACCAGTACGTAAAGCCGTCATTATCAATAGTATTAACAGAGTTTAACCGTCCTGTATTCTACGATAAATTACTTCCGTTGGGCAGGCTTAGAGAACCGGTATCAGGGCTGAACCGCTGTGATGCGGTGATAGTAACTAAATGCCCGCAAAACCTCAAACCGATAGAATACCGAATATTCATAAACAAACTGAACTTATTCCCGTACCAGAAACTGTTTTTCTCACACCTGGTGTACGGAACACCTAAAGCCCTATTTCCGACATCGACTTACGGATACATATCACTTGACGGATTAAGCGACAGAGATGCAATCCTTTCCGTGACAGGTATTGCCAATCCACGTCCGTTTGTCATATACCTTCGCAAACATCAGGCACCGGTAAAGGTAAAAACGTTCGGTGATCACCATAACTTTACCGCATCGGATTTTGAAATCATAAAAGATAAATTCAATAGTCTCCAAGGAGAACATAAATACATCTTCACCACTGAAAAAGACGCAGTAAAAATCATCAATAATCCGCACTTCCCGGCAGAACTCAAGCCATACATCTTCTACATTCCTATCAATGTAAGCATCGAAGATAACGAAGACGGCTCTTTCGCTGACTACATCATCAAACACATCGCTCAAAATAAAGTTAATAATTAGCAAAAAACTTTTGCTAATCTCAACCTTTATTTTTACATTTGAAAGATTCACTATGCAAAATTGAGATAATATTGATAATGTCAGAAAAAATAATTAACTTTGTGGTCCTATACAAGAAATCATTAACACTTAAAACTAATAATCAATGTTAGAACAAATCGCTCAAACAGCCGACTTTCTTCGCTCACGCGTAATCGGCGAAATGCCGAAATTGGCTATTATCCTTGGCACAGGTCTCGGTCCAATCGTAGATTATATTGAAGAAAAACAAGTTATCCCATACTCAGAAATTCCTAACTTCCCTATATCAACAGTTGAAGGTCACGCAGGTTGCCTCATCTTCGGTGAGATGGGCGGTAAACGAGTAATGGCAATGCAGGGTCGTTTCCACTACTACGAAGGCTACGATATGAAGCAAGTTACATTCCCGGTACGCGTAATGCGCGCACTCGGTGTTGAAACTCTTTTCGTGTCAAACGCAGCAGGTGGTATGAACAAAGATTTCAAGGTGGGCGATGTAATGATTATCACTGACCACATCAACTTATTCCCTGAAAATCCGCTCCGCGGCAAGAACTATAAAGAACTCGGCGATCGCTTCCCTGCAATGACAGAAGCATACAGCCACGAATACGTAAAACTCGCAAACAAAATCGCTGAAGAAAAAGGCTTGCGCCTTGTACACGGTGTTTACGTAGGTACAACCGGTCCTACATTTGAAACACCTGCAGAATACGAATATTTCCGTGTAATCGGCGGTGATGCAGTAGGTATGTCAACAGTACCTGAAGTAATCGTAGCGAACCACGCAGGAATGAAAGTGTTCGGTATCTCAGTTATTACAGACCTCGGCGGTAAAGATATCACATACGTTCCTACTCACGAAGAAGTACAAGAGGCAGCCGTAACAGCTCAGCCTACTACCGTAGCAATCATCTCTGAAATGGTTGCACGCGTTGAACTTTAATAAGTATTACCTTACAGCAAAGGTGTCGGAGTGAAATGTCACCGCCGGCACCTTTGTCATATACAACATATAAATTTCACTATGGAAGAAAAATTGACGGAAATTTCCACTCTTGGAGAGTTTGGCTTAATTGACCACGTTACTAAAGGTTTTGAACTCAAAAATGAATCAACGGTAAAAGGTGTAGGCGATGATTGCGCAGTGATGCATTACCCTGACACTGAAGTCCTTGTATCTACAGACCTTTTACTTGAAGGAATACATTTCGACCTTACCTACGTACCACTTAAGCACTTGGGATACAAGGCAGTTGCCGTAAATCTATCCGATATATATGCCATGAACGGTACTCCACGCCAGATAACAGTTTCATTAGGCATCTCAAAACGCTTTGCGGTGGAACATATAGAGCAACTGTATTCCGGAATTCGTCTTGCATGCGAAATTTACGGTGTTGACCTCGTTGGAGGTGACACTACTTCCTCTCGTCAGGGACTTGTAATATCCATTACAGCTATCGGTGATGCGCCTAAAGAAAAAATAGCAAATCGCTCCGGTGCTCACCCTAATGACCTTATCTGCGTATCCGGTGACCTGGGTGCAGCATATATGGGTCTCCAACTTTTGGAACGCGAAAAAGTGGCATCTGCAGGACAAATAGATTTCACTCCGGACTTTGCCGGTAAAGAATACCTTATTGAGCGCCAGTTAAAGCCGGAGCCACGCCGAGATATAGTTCAAAGTCTTGACAAAGCGGGCATTATCCCTACTTCAATGATAGACATTTCCGATGGACTTTCTTCCGAGCTTCTTCATATCTGCGGTAAGAGTCATGTGGGCTGCCGTATCTACGAAGACAGAATTCCTATTGACTATCAGACTGCCGTGATGGCGGAAGAACTCGGAATGAACCTTGTGACTGCGGCACTTAACGGCGGAGAAGACTATGAACTTCTATTCACAATACCTCTGCATCTTCATGAGCAAGTGGAGTCTATCCCCGGCATTAAAATCATAGGTCATGTCACTGAGGAAAAACTCGGGTGTGCTATGATTACTCGTGACGGTAATGAAATGCAACTCCGTGCGCAGGGATTCAATCATCTCGGCAAAAACGAAGAATAAAATTTATCAGAATAAAAGAAACAGAGGAGTGTGACACTAATCACTCTCCTCTGTTTCTTTATAGATATGCAAATATTATTCAAGCACAATGCGTGCAAAATACTCGGGACGATGGAAATCCGGCTTTTCAGACACTATCGGATTCCATGAAAGATAGTGTGGCTGTGAGGTGCCTGAAGCACACTTGTTAAAGTTACCTTTCATCTCTATCGGCTTACCTTCGTATTTTACACCTATCAAGTCCAACGGGACAGCGATTAATACGTTCCACGCAAAGAGTCCTTCCACTTCGTTAAAAGGTCTGTTACCGCAAGAACAATAACGCTTTACTCTATCCAGTTCCTCATGGGTGAGACGGGTCGGATTATTACGCTGTGAACGGTGAGATGCATTGATAGTACCGATACAGTTAAACTCAAAGTTCCAGTAATGATTGTCACATGTTGGTGATACAAAAAATTCCACACAGGAATCCTGACTGACGGGTGAATTATCTTCGTAATTGACTGCACGGAGATAATTACATCTTACAAAGAAATCAACATAAATATATTTCCCGTCATGAGCCACGTTTGCCACGGCAAGAGGCTTATACGGAAATTGTTCTTTCCAATTAACGGAATCAATGGAAACCTCAGCACCTACATCTTGAAGTCTGCTGATAATTTCTTCGGAATCAAAATTTTGTAACTCGGCAATAAGCGGAACAAAAAGTTGTTTATCAGGCATAATGGATTGCAATTAAATCTTTTATACTCATATAGCAGCCAAACGCAGCCATTACAAAAAGCACTGTGGCGATAATTCTATTCAGTATCCATATAGAATGAGAATTAAATCTCGCTCTGACTTTATTGACGGAGTATGTGATGAAGTACCACCAGAACAATGCACCGAGAATAATCCCGGAATAACCTACCATATAGTGATAGTACTGAAATTCGGGCTGCAAGAAACTGAATCGAGCAAAAAGTCCTATGATGAAAAATAATATTAACGGATTAGAGAATGTGAATAAGAATCCGGTGCAAAAATCCGCAACAAAATTATTTGGCTTACCGGATTTCTTCTTCAATGGCTGTGCCGGACTTTTCTTAAACAAATAGAAGGCGTATGCTGCAATTGCAAGACTTCCCAACAACTGCAATATCCCTTGATTTGCCTCAATAAAATCCGTAACGAACGACAAGCCCAGACCGGTGAGCAAGCAATATATCAAGTCAGATAAAGCCGCACCGACACCTGTAACAAAAGCAGGCCACCTGCCCTTGTTTATCGTACGCTGAATACATAGCATACCAATAGGTCCCATAGGAGCAGAAATAAGCACACCTATGAGGAAACCACTAATTGCGATGTCGTAAAATTGGTCCATCAGGGTGCAAAGTTAAAAAAATTATCGCGAACTACGAAATTAAGCATAATGATTTTTAGTCCATCACAGCGGATTAAGTGGATAAAAATAGGGTAAGCCATCGCTGACCTACCCTATCTGATATCAAATCACAAAATACTTTGGTTACTTGACAAGTATTTTGTCTGTCTTATTTCCAATCTTGCGAATATAAATACCCGGACGAAGGTTGTCAGCAGAAATCTTAATACCAAGCAAATTATAGTACTCGGCAACAGCATCGCCGTCCGCTTCATCTTCAGCAATTCTATCAACACCTGTGCTGAGTTTTGTAAAGTTGTACATATCTTTAGCCTTTGTCAATGCAGGAGTATTGACAGGGAGTGCAAATGCCTTGAAGTATTCACTGATATTTCCGCAGACGTAAACATTATTTGCGATATCCCATGCAATATCATTAACATTTGCGCCCATTCCGTGACTTACAGTATATGCTGCACTTAATGATGGAGCACCGTCACCGCTATAAGTCAAGTTGTAAACGGTAAACTCAGTTAGGGAACTTGCAATAGCAATCTTGCTACAGTCCGGAGATAAACGGATACCTGCACCGCCGCGAGTAACGGTTGTTTCTTTCAATCTTTCATTTCCGTTTGCATCAATATATACGAGTGAAGGTGTGCTTTCACTTGGTTGAGAACGATATTGGCAATACCAGATACCACCGCGATTATCGTACGCAATGTTAGTGCCGTCAGGATAGACCGTGTATTTACCTGTCAAGCCGGAAATACTTCTTGGCGACGATAATGCTTCAGAGTTGCCAAGACTGTACTCATCTAAACGAATATACGTCGGATTATATGTGCTGAATAGGGCAGATTGGTAAGATAATGCAAGCAACTTAAGATTATCACCCTCGCCCTTGATATCAAAACCGAGGTTTGCTGCAGCAAGGAAGTTTCCTGCACCGTCGCGGTACATCAAATTACTTGCATCATTTGAGCCGTTTCTTAGAAGTGATTCAAAACGATTGTTTTCAACCAAATCTTCAAAACTTGGAGCGTATGCGATATAACTACCGGAGTCGTTACCGCGAGTCACAAAGATTCTACCGTCTTTCGAAACACGTACTTTCTGTAAGTCCGGACCAAAGTTACCATTTGCATTATTACTTGGAGTAAGTCCGCCCATAAATGCATATTTACCGGTGTGCGGATTTTGTATCGGAGAGAAATCCGGCTTGAATGCATACAAGCCTTGACCGTCATTTGAGCTGTAATAACCGGTATTAGGAACTGCCATACCTTCAGTGCAATAGACATTACCGAACGTCTCGCTTTCCGAATTATTATCAACTTCCACACTGCGAGGATTATAGAACTTCAATGACATAAATTCTTGTGGTGAAGACTTTGATGCACCCTTCACGGAAATAGCCCAAGAATAACCGTCATCTTCCGGCAATGCAGTCACATCAACATAGTCAGTGTGCTGACCGGCAGTTCTTGCTCCGAGGCTCTCAGTGTGTACTTGATTTCCGTACTTATCGTAGAAAATGAAGTCAACATTTTCTGCATCAGCGTTCAATGAATAAGTTGCCACCAAGTTGTAGCCTTCAGGATAACTTGAAAGCTCGTAAGCGTACGGATTCGCACCTGTCAGAGGTTGAGGATTGTTTTGCGCAACAGGTCCGTAAGAGTAGTAAGCGATACCTTGATTTTCAGCGAATACCCAGCCTTCAAAACTTGTAGAACCATCTGTGTTAATTATTACATCACCACCTCCGGTAGTATTTTCAACATCACCAAGACCATTTTCAGGATAAGATCCCATAGGAGTGATAGTGCTGTAATTACCCGTATTATCTTGAAGGAGGTACATACGTCCGTTTTTCTTACCGTCAAAGACAATATTGACAGCATACTTCTGAGAAGCCCAAGTAAATTCATGGTGAGATGCGCCCCAACCGCTCGGGACAGTCACGTGACATGCCTCACTGTATTTGGTATTCGTATTATCAATAGAAGTAAGGTAAGTAGGATAAGAACGAGCACCGTCAATCCAATACGTACCGCCCCAAGGATATACACGGGCAGGTTGTCCTATTGAACGATAATTACCGTTAGCATCTGTCACATAAACGTGCTTTGCAGTCCATGAACCATCTGAATTTCTGCAGTACTCGATAATCTTTGTTTCAGAACCGTTATCCTCAACAAATCCGAGCCATACTTGACCGCTGAAAGAAGGATTACGGTCAGGCTCCATAGCAAGACCCAACTCCTGAGCACCTTGGAGGTCCATAGTGCTAAGCAAGAGTTCCGGTAAAGCAGTATCGCTTGACCAGCAATAGATACGTAATGCATCTCCTGCTTTGACATAGTTACAAGCCACAATTCTGCCGTCGATGTAAGACACATCGCTGAGCGTGTAAGTACCACCTGCCACAACAGGACTCATCTTAAGACTACCTAACAAAGCACCTGTCTGCGCATTAAGTACGATAATTCTTTCGTGATTATACACGCAATAAAGTTTTCCGTTAGCGTAGCAGAAGTTATTGATAAGAGTAGCATCGTAGCCGTCTTCGAAAGCATTGCCGTTTGCTACAGAGTGATTCCATTTTTCCTTAAGTTTGAAAGGACCGTAAACATCTTGATTCTGCGGAACATTACCGTAAGTGAGGTACGCAAAACCTTGATTTTCAGAGAACACCCACGCTTCAAAATAGTTAGAACCATCGGTATTGATGTATATATCACCTGCACCGGTAGTATTCTCCGCAGAGCCGAGACCACCTTCAGGGTAACTGCCGCAAGGAGTTGTAGCCGAATAGTTACCGGCATTGTCTTGAAGGACATTCATACGTCCGTTTTTCTTACCGTCAAATACGACATTTGCAGCATACTTCTGACCGTTCCAGTAAAATTCTCTCTGGCAAGAGCCCCATGTATTATCAAGGTATATTGAGCAAAATTCACCGTACTTGGAATTTGAAGTATTCGGCACTGATACGATGTATGTAGGACGAGATTCACAGCCGTCAACCCAGTAAGTACCGTTTGACCATGGGTACAGACGAGCATATTTTCCTAACGGATAACGTTCTGAACCGCTTGCATTAGTCACTTGAGCAGTCTTAGAACTCCAAGTACCGCTTGAGTTTCTGTCGTACTCAACCATCTTTGCTACGGAACCGTCATCGTAGATAAATCCTACACGGATATCACCAGAGAAAGAAGCATCTGAATTAAATTCCATTGCGTAACCTAACTCAGCCGCACCGCAAAGGTCCGTTGTGTGGAGCAATATTTGAGGAGCGGAACTATCTGAATCCCAAGAATAGATTTTTATTTCCTCACCAGCCTTCACCATATTGCAAGCCACGATTTTACCATCTACGTAAGCCACATCGCTGAGCAGATAAGTACCGCCGGAGATAGTGCTGTTCATAGGTAAGTCACCCAGCACTTCAGCAGTCTGAGCATTGAGAACAATAATGCGTGAGTGGTCATACACGCAGTAAAGTTTACCGTTAGCGTAGCAGAAGTTATTGATTTTCTTAGCATCAAAGCCGAGAGCATCAGCATTACCTTTTGCAGCGGAATAGTTCCATTTATCCGTCAATCTGAACGGACCATACACATTTTGATTCTGAGGAACGTTACCGTAAGTAAGATAAACGAGACCTTGACTTTCAGTAAATACCCAAGCCTCGAAATAAGTCTTTTCATCAGTATTTATGTAGATATCACCTGCACCGGTAGTATTCTCGGAAGATCCGAGTCCCTTAGCAGGGTAAGTGCCGGCAATTGTGATAGAACTGTAATTACCTGTATTGTCCTGAACAACAGCCATACGACCATTCTTCTTACCGTCAAATACAACGTTTGCAGAATACTTCTGACCGTTCCAGTAAAATTCTCTATGACAAGCCCCCCAGGTGTTATCCAGGTTTACAGAGCAATATTCACCATACTTGGTATTAGAGGTATTCGGCACTGATACGATGTAAGTAGGACGAGAGTCACAACCGTCAACCCAGTAAGTACCGTTTGACCATGGATACAGACGAGCATATTTACCTAACGGATAGCGAGCATCACCGCTTGAATTAGTTACTTGCGCCGTTTTAGAAGTCCAAGTACCGCTTGAATTTCTGTCGTACTCAATCATCTTTGATACAGAACCGTCATCGTAGATAAATCCTACACGGAGATCACCCGAGAATGATGAATCGGAACCGAATTCCATTGCGTAACCTAATTCTGCTGCACCGCAAAGGTCCGTAGTATGAAGCAAGATTTGAGGAGCGGAACTATCTGTATCCCAAGAATATATTTTTATTTCCTCACCTGCCTTCACCATATTGCAAGCCACGATTTTACCATCTACGTAAGCCACATCGCTGAGCAGATAAGTACCGCCGGAGATAGTGCTGTTCATAGGTAAGTCACCCAGCACTTCAGCAGTCTGAGCATTGAGAACAATAATGCGTGAGTGGTCATACACGCAGTAAAGTTTACCGTTAGCGTAGCAGAAGTTATTGATTTTTCTTGTATCAAATCCGAGTGCAGTGGCATTGCCGTTTGCATCGGAATAGTTCCACTTGTCAGTAATATTTTTCAAAGGAGTTTCATCTGCGCTACCTTTCACGTTCACTTTTACGGAATAAGAGCCGCTTGAGAACGTAATCACCGCACTATGACTGCCAATAGTAGCAGGATTATATGTCACTGTGAGTGTACCGCCATTAGCACTCAAAGAATTTGCAGATAATGAAAAGTTTGTATTGTCAGTACTGCTTACAGAAATATTTGAAGGAAGTCCGTAGCCCTCAATCTTTATTTCTCTTTGAGGTCTGTTTCCAGAATAGACAAAACCGAAATCAATGTTAGAGACATTTGCATAGACACCATCGGAATTACCTTCTTCAAGGTCTATATTACGCAATGTACTTGCCATATCTGATACTGAGACTCCAATTCTCTGAGTCTTGTAGCCGGATTTGCTTACAACCAAAGTATAGTTTCCCGCATCTACATTAAAAAAGCCATAAACGCCATTACAGCAGTTATCAGTGTTGCAACTTGCCACTTCATCGCCGTTAGCATTGAGAAGTTTTACAGTGGCACCGTTAATAGCAAATTTTGAGTCACGGTTACGAGATGTGTATTCAGAGTAACCGCAGCCTTTTGACACATCACGGATATCACCTACAATACAACCTTTAAGTGTATTAGGTATTCCGCCCGGAGAGTCAAATGATGAACGGCAAATTTGCCAAGCGAGGTATCTGTTGAAAAGTGTTGATTTCATACGTAATCCATCAGGACGATAGTCATGGAACCATGATTCAACGAGGTAACCCGGACGAGTGTTTGTGCGGAGTACACCAAGGTGATAACCATAAAAACTATAGTCAGCAAGTCCTCGAGGTATGGAATACGTTATATCAGACATTGGATTGACGTAATGCCAATCAGCCACTTTCTGCGCCATTGTTGGAGCAGGTTCATATATATAGGGATAAGATGATGATGATCCCTTATAGAAAGCCAATACATAGTTTGTACTTGCATTAAAACCATTCGTGTGAAGTGAAATAAAGTATCCACCGAATGAATTTGAATAAGCAGCGATAACGTTCAAGTCCAGGTCATCAGATGAATAGTTTGTTGTTCTTGACATAGCAGTTTGGCAACCTAAGCCGTTGAAGAAGTCACGAAGTGAGAAACCGCGGTCAAGTGAACCGTCTGATTCATAGAACATTTCAACACCGAGCGGTAATGCTGTAGGACGGTCATCAGAGTCATGTCCGCCGTGACCCGGGTTGATATAGAATTTTGATGCGGCAAAGCCTGTCAAAGAGGCAACGCATAAAAGTATTAGTGAGAAAAATATCTTTTTCATGGCTTGCTTACTTTGAAATTGTCATTACGAAAATTTTACCGTCAAGTGTATGGTAAGCGATTTTATTTCCATCGGCAGATGCTGAAGGGAACATCTTGATGTCGCTTGAAGATACAGAAAGTTGTTGCATACCTGTACCGTTTGATTTGACAATAAAAATGTCACCCTTAGTGAATTTATGACCGTCACTCTCGTCTTTCATACCAACGACATAGTCGTTTCCACACCATTTAGGAGCAAGTATTTTACCGAGATTGACTACGTTCTTACCGCTCAAATCGCAAGTGTAAGAGTTGTTGCGGCAAGTGAAGAGGATTTTCTTTCCGTCAGGAGAAAGTGATGTCCAGCAGTACTGTGCGTCCCAGTCACCGAACTGACCTGCAAGAGGGTCAAGGATAGTGCGGATATTGCCGCGGTAAACTACAATCTTGAGATTTTCTTCCGTAACGTAAGTAGTGATACGGCTTGCCGGGATAGAGATGTTTTTAAGACGAGCTTTGATAGCCTTGCCCCCGACAGCGTAAGTCAATTCACCTTTTTCAAGTTTTATTTGATTTACGTGTTCAATTTTTTGTACGATAGGGCTCACCTGCTTGGTGGCAACATCGATTTTGTAAAGATTTTGAGTAAAATCCTTGTTGTTCATACTGCGAGTTACAATAGTCTTACCGTCCTCACTGACAGCAGGATAGTAACCTGCGCCCTGCATAGTGGTCAGAGAAGTGTAACTGCGAGTTTTGACGTTAACAATACCGAGACCGTCGTAACTCTCGGAGGTAACAAGCAAATTGCCGTCAGGCATAAACTCAGGGTGGTAAACCGGCTGATTTACCTTAACCTGCTGAATGCTGACAACCTTTACTTGCTGTGCAGCGGCATTAAGTCCCAATGCCACAGCTACCAATAGTAATAATTTCTTCATTTTTGGATTGTTAGTATTTAATATATTGTTTTTTTTATGCAAAAAAGCGTTTCTATAAAGCGTACAAAGTTAATAAAATTCGACCATTAATGTGCGCTGCTGCATAAAATTTCCCTATTTTGTAACTTTATTAAGTATTCTTTCGAAATATTTCCGAGAATAGAAAGCATAAAAATACAAAAAAGGGTGGCAAGCACTATTGCTCACCACCCTTAGACGTTAACCGTCAAGCGAATTACTTAACAATCACTTCAAAGTTGTCAAGACAGAAATATGCCGGAGTGTTCATACCGTACATTTCGCTTGAATCAGATGATTTCATTTGGAAATAAATAGAATTAACATCACCGAGAGAAGTCAAATCAACAGTTTCCCAAGTGTCAAGGATATCTTTGCCCTTGGCAAGAGTTACTGTAACAGTGCCTGTAACTTTACCGTCTTTCACACCATTGATGTAAAGGTAAAGATAGTCGTTATCGCCGAAAGCAACAGCAGGAGCACTACCTTTCTTAAGTGCATAATAAACCCAAGTAGAGTTTGTGATAGCGACAGATTGCGGTGCAAACACTTTGCTGTCAATAGCATAAGAAATTGCAAGTGAAGGATAATCAGGCTTTGTAAGACTCATTTCGTCCCAAGAGTTCCAATATGCGAGCATATAAGGTTTACCCGGATTCAAGCCTTTACCTGTGATAGCACCCCACTGGTGATCAACCCAGTCACCTGCTTCACTTCTATCCTCAACGTCAGAAGATGTAGAAGGGCAGAAACCGTCCCAAGAATAGTACTTTGTACCACCCCATTCAGTAACAGTGACAGAATGGCTGAATGAAAAACCTGAGTAATAGAGTTGAGCTGAACCTTCTTTCATAACGTCAGCCCATGCAGAAGTTTTGCTATCCATAGTGATAGTAGGGTCATTAAATGACACAACGAAAGGCTTGTTGTCGTCATCGCTACATGAAGTGAAACCCATAGACACAGCCAAAAGAAGTGCTGCGCTTGCAAGAGATTTGATAGATTTCATAAAATACGTATGATTACTTTCTATTTATGTATCACCAAGATGAAGTCGGCACTGCAGTCACATGGCAACACATTACATTATTTATACATTAAATTAAAATTCACAGGCTTGCGCCGAAACAATACGCATATACGCATTGAAGCCAAAGTATTTTTCTCATCAAAAAAAATACGTCAACCGGAAAATACATTACACATAAGAGAAAAGCGGCAGAGGAAATTCCACATCACTGCACAAAAAGATTAATCTTACTCGTCCGCGCAAGTATTCACAGATAACGCAAAATGGCAAGTTTTCTGACTCGTCCTTAATCGTCGTGACGCCTTCCCGGATTGTGGACTCCGGTGACATTATGCCGCGACTATTACCAAGACTTACAGCAGCGGGACTGTTCAGGATTTACACCTGATTCCGATTTAAGTCATCACTATCCTCTACTGAATAGCGAGTTATGACACCATTTTCAGCACAAAGTTACGAATTATTATTGAAATAATAAAATGTGGCACGATTTTGGCGTAACAAGTACACGAAATATGAATGATAAATTAAAAATATGTTTACACTACGGCGAATTTGCTTAAAATAGTCTAAAATGTAAATTTTTGTTTGCAAATTCAGAAATTCAGTGTAAATTTGCGGCTGAAAAGTTAAACGTTAACTTAATTTATTTAGAATTTAACATTTGTCGAATATGAATAACATTGTAAAAACATCACTCGTAGCAGGCACTGTAGCCGTGCTTTGTTCAGTTTCAACCTTTTGTCTGTTAGGAACGACAAATTCCTTGGAAAGCGAATATCCGCTATTTACAGAAGGCGGAAACTATGTACAGAACGTAAAGCAATCACCGGAAGAAGCAGCAGTTGACTTTGTATCAGCAGCAGAATCCACGGTAAACGGAGTTGTTAGCATCAAACAGTACGCAACCGCCCGTCAAAACTCATATTCATTCTCATCACCATTCGATGACCCTCTGTTCGAATACTTCTTCGGAGGTCAACCGCGTCAGCAACAACGTCGCCAACAAGCAGAGCCGGAGCAGCGCCAGACAGGTCTCGGCTCAGGTGTAATCATCAGTGCTGACGGATACATCGTCACAAACAATCACGTGATAGACGGAGCGGAAAGACTTGAAGTAACACTTAATGATAACCGAACTTTTAATGCAAAGGTAATCGGTTCTGATGCTACAACGGACCTTGCACTACTAAAGATAGACGCAAAAGACCTTCACGTAATTCCACTCGGCGACTCTGATAAAATCAAGGTGGGAGAATGGGTACTTGCAGTTGGTAATCCATTCGGATTTACATCAACAGTCACTAAGGGCATCGTAAGTGCTAAAGCAAGAAATATTTCTTCAATGACTCAAAGCGGAAACGCAGGCATTGAATCATATATCCAGACAGATGCAGCTGTAAACCCGGGCAACTCAGGTGGCGCACTTGTAAACTTGAAAGGTGAACTCGTGGGTATTAACACCGCCATTTACAGCCAGACAGGTTCATTCACCGGCTATTCTTTCGCTATACCTACATCTATTGTTAAGAAAGTTATCACAGACCTTAAGCAATATGGCATCGTACAACGTGCAGTCCTCGGTATCAGATTCGGAGAACTCACAGCCGAACTTGCAAAAGAAAAAGGTGTAACAGCCGTTAACAGCGGACTTTACGTAGGCAAAGTGGAAGACCGCAGTGCAGCGATGGAAGCAGGCATTAAGGAAGGTGACGTGATAGTAGCCATTGACGGAAATGCTACAAATAATTCCGCACAACTCCAGGAAATCATAGCAAGACATCGTCCGGGCGACAAAGTAAAAGTAACTTATTACCGTAACAACAAGAAAGAAGAAGTCACTGTAACACTCCGAAACACTCTGGGAAACACAGAAGTAACTCGCTCCGGTGACGTTCTTGAACTCGGCTGCGCATTCAAGGCAGTATCAAAAGAGACACTTGCTCAACTTGAAATCTCAAACGGTGTACAAGTAGCAGGACTTAAAGACGGTAAATTCAAAGAAGCCGGAATCAAAGAAGGCTTTATCATTACCGACATTAACAACAGTGCCGTAAACAGTGCAGATGACGTAGAAAAGATTTATCAAGCTATTATGAAAAGCGGCCCTGAATACGATAAAGTAATGTTCATCACAGGCATATATCCTACAGGCAGAAAAGTATATTACGCTGTGGATATAGCTCAAAAGTGATAGAATTTCAGACATAGAACAAACAGCATAAGTAAACAGCATGGTGCCACTGTGAAGTAGCGCCATGTTTTTTATATATACTATAATAAAAAAAATTTGTACCTTTACGACCTCAAACAGAATACATAGAAAAATGACAAGTCAAGAAAGGGAAAAAGAAATATTCAAGGTAACAATTACCGGCAGTATCGTCAACGCCCTGCTGGTGGTAGCAAAATTCATAGCCGGATTTGCAGGACACAGTGCGGCAATGCTTGCAGATGCCGTACACTCACTTTCTGATTTTATAACGGACATCATCGTAATCATTTTCGTAAAAATATCCGCCAAGCCGGAAGATGCCGAGCATAATTACGGACACGGGAAATACGAGACTCTTGCCACTGTGATAATCGGTCTAATGCTGTTTATTGTAGGTTTCGGTATTCTGTACAACAGTGCTTCCTCCATCATTGCAGTAATACACGGAGCAGTATTACCCGCACCGGGATACCTTGCACTTGGCGCAGCCGTTACCTCCATAATAATGAAAGAATTGCTTTACCAATACACTATATACAAAGGTAAAACATTGGATTCAAGTGCCGTAATTGCAAATGCCTGGCACCATAGGAGCGATGCACTTTCATCTATCGGCACGGCAATAGGTATCGGAGGTGCTATTATGCTCGGCGATAACTGGCGAATCTTGGACCCAATCGCAGCGGTAATAGTAAGTTTCTTCATCTTGAAAGTGGCATATACACTTACAAAGTCCGGTGTTGATGACCTGCTTGAACGTTCTCTGCCACCGGAAATTGATAAAGAAATAATTGACACAATACTATCTTTCAAAAACGTCAGCGAACCGCACCATTTGCGCACAAGAAGAATCGGTAATCACTACGCTATAGACGTACATATCCGTATGGACGGAAATACAAACCTCTTTGAGGCTCACGCTACGGCAAGTGCCATTGAAAAGCGGCTTAGGGACAAATACGGCTACGAGACATACGTCAATATCCACATGGAACCTGTTAAAAACAAAATTTCTCAGTAATATGGGCAGTGGTTTTGAAAATAAAGTAAGCGACTATATTCGTGAACACAACCTTCTGAGCAAAGACGGAGGGGCCGTAATAGTAGCACTAAGCGGCGGAGCGGACTCAGTATCACTGCTTCTCGTTCTTAACAACCTCGGATACAACTGTATAGCAGCACATTGCAATTTTCACCTCAGAGGAGAAGAAAGCAATCGCGACCAAAAATTTGCCGAAGAACTGTGTAAAAAACACGGCATTAAATTGGAATTAATTCATTTTGACGTAGAAAAGCGCGTCAAGGAGACAAACGAGTCAGTAGAAATGGCGTGCCGCTCGCTGAGATACGATTGGTTCGAGATACTGAAAAAGAAGTACGATGCCCAAGCATTGGCTACGGGTCATCATATCGGCGATAATATTGAGACTATGCTTCTCAACATAATCCGCGGAACAGGTATAGCCGGTGCTGCCGGAATATCCCCTAAAAATACCAAAAGAGTAAGCCCGCTGCTATGCGTATCAAAAAGTGAAATACTTGCTTATCTGCAAGAGTGCGGGACAGGTTATGTCACTGACAGCACAAACCTGGAGTCGGAGTTTAAAAGAAACATTATCCGAAACGAAATACTCCCTCAGATATATTCATACTTCAGCGAATCAGGGATAACATTGGCAAAAACCGTCAGCAACCTCCGCGAAGACAACGATTTACTGCAAGAACACATAGCATCGCTGAAAGAAAAGATTATGCCTGACGATACACTTGATTTCACTGCTTTAATGAGCCTGACTGCTCACCACAAGGCAGTCCTTTACCACATTCTGAGTCAATACGGATTTAATCGCGAACAGACCGACAGCATTTTCAATGCACGCAACGAGACCGGTAAAATTTTCCGCTCAGGGAATTATTCTGCATGCACCGATAGAGGAAAACTTATCGTAAAGTCCGATACCACCGACGTTTCTGAAGAAGTTCATATAGAAATAACTCCCGGCTGCAAAAACGAATATTTTGACATTACAGAAGTGACATCAATAAATACTGACTGCGGACCTGACGTCATCTACATTGACAGCAAAGCCCTTGAGGGCAATCCTCGCTGGACAATACGCTATTGGCGAGATGGCGATAAAATGTGTCCTTTCGGAATGAAAGGGAAAACCAAAAAAATCAGCGACATCTTCAGTAATGCCAAAATCCCGTCAATTTACAAGAAAAAAATACCACTTCTGCTCCGTAATGACGAAATAATATGGGTAATGGGGGTTAAAGCATCAGACAAATTCCGCATCACCAATACTACTGAAAAAATTATCAAACTACGACAAAACTGCGATAGAAATAACCAATAGCAGTAACCGTTTAAAATACTTTACAAAATCTTGCCGACTGTCAAAATAAGCAAAATATGTTGTAAAACATATTTTTACTTAATACTTTATCATTCAAGCATTTACAGTCAATTTTAACGATTTGCAATTTTGAATTAAGAAAATTTGAGATTACAAATGTAACTTTTCTCGCAAAAAACTCGTATATTTGGTAGAATTTTATAAAACCGATACATATCAGCAGATGCAACAATCACTAATCATAATAAAACCTTCCGGCGTAGAACGCGGGCTTGTTGGAAAAATCATTGACAGATTTCAGCAAAAAGGACTTATCATAGCAGGACTGAAAATGATGATGTTAAACGAAGAAATACTCCGTGAACATTACGCACATCTTGTTGACCGTCCTTTTTTCCCTTCAATACTCAGTTCTATGATGGCATCACCTGTTGTGGTAATGTGCGTGAAAGGAAAAGATGCAGTGACAGTTGTACGCAGTATGGTAGGTGTTACTAATTCACGAAATGCCGCTCCGGGTACAATTCGCGGAGACTTCGGCATGAGTTCACAAGAAAACATAATCCATGCTTCGGACTCAGAAGAAAACGGAATCATTGAAACGAACCGTTTCTTCCGTCCTGAAGAAATTTTTGACTACAATCCCATCATTTTGAGATACATATACTCTCAAGATGAACTCAAATAACAGATAAGACAATGCAGATTTTCAAAAACATAGCACTGATAGCAATTCTCGCAGGTTCAGGTCTTGTAGCCACAGCGCAAAAATATAAATTGCCTGACGCTCACAATGTAGCACACAGCGAACTTATTGCCAGTCAAGAAAATATATCAAACCAAGTAAAGGTAGAAAATACGCAGGAATTCCTTGATAACCTCTTCAAAGACGAAGAAGAGCCGGAAATAGATATTTACACTGAAGGTTGGAACAGCAAGCGCGTAAATGCTTATGCAGGTGCAGTTGTTCCTCAAACTTGCGTCATTGACGTAAGTAATTTCTGTATGCCTTGTCCGGGATACTTAACTTCACAGTACGGTTATCGCCGCCGTTTCCGCAGAATGCACAAAGGAGTTGACTTAAAGGTGCAAATCGGCGATACTATTCGCGCAGCATTTGACGGTAAAGTACGTCTGACGAACTTCGAACGCCGTGGTTACGGATATTACGTAATCGTACGTCACGAAAACGGACTTGAGACTGTTTACGGTCACTTGTCAGGTTTTCTTGTAAAGCCGGACGAATACGTAAAAGCAGGTGACCCTATCGCACTCGGAGGTAACACCGGTCGCAGCACAGGTCCTCACTTGCATTTTGAAACACGTTTTATGGGTTATCCTATAAACCCGATGGCAATATTTGACTTTGCAAACCAGACAGTACACACGGATACATATACATTTGACAAAAACACATATCAATATCCGCGTAACTTTGACCCTGCTGCAAATGTTGAATATGCCAAGATGTATCAGCAACAGTACATCAAAAATAATCCTAATGCCGGCAAGTATGCTAAAGGTAAGTCAGGGAAAAGCAAGACATACACAGTACGCAAAGGCGATAGCCTGAGCAAAATTGCGTCTCGCAATGGTGTATCAGTAAAACAGTTGTGCCGTCTTAACGGAATTAAGACCACGACAAAGATTCGTCCGGGACAAAAATTAAAACTTAAATAAGACTCCCAAGAAAAAAATTTTATATTTTTCAAATCAGAAGTGCATCAAAAGTGATTTTGGTGCACTTCTATTATATAATAGGTATAAAACTTTGCCAAAACGAAGTAAATTCGTAAATTTGAAGTCGGAAAAAAGAATACTAAAAATGAGATTTTCAGTTCAATACATTAATACAATAGCAAAGAAAGTGACTGCAATTATGATAATGGCAACCGGAGCACTCGTATTATCCGCAGAAGACACACTTTCCGAAGCCGAAATATTACTCAAGTCCGGAGATACTCAGACTGCTATTTCCATGCTGCAACGCATTGAGAAAAAAGTTCCTAAAAACGGGAAAGTAAATATGCTCTTAGGTGACTGCTATTCCGTACTTGACAGTGCTGCATTGGCTCGAAATGAGTACCGTAAAGCGCAAAAGAAAGGTGAAAATGCCGCATGGCTTTCATTCGCCAAACTCGCATTGACAGATTATCGTATTGATGATGCAGAGGAAGACCTGGAACTCTACCGCAAAGGACTGAAAAAGGGAAGAAAGACTTTGCCTGACGAGTCGGAAGACGTCTGCGCACAACTTGAAAAGACAAGGACTATGCTTGACAGAGTAGAAAAAATAGTCATCATAGACTCACTGAACGTTGATGCCGAAGACTTTTTCACTCACTATAAGTTATCGCCGGAATCCGGTTCTATTCTATCACCGGAATTATTGCCGAGCAATATAGAACGTGCATACCCTACCTCAGTTTATGCCACAGAGACCGGAAATAATCTAATGTGGGCGGCACCTGACTCTACACAGACTTTTCAACTCGTAACCACTTCAAAACTTTATGGCGGAGAATGGGAAACACCGGCTCCGGTTAGCGGTGATTTAGGACAAGGCGGTGATGCGAACTATCCTTTTTTACTTCAAGACGGCATAACACTTTACTTTGCGAACAATAGTGACAACTCGCTCGGAGGATACGACATTTACATTTCCCGAAAAGGCGAAAACGAATATTTACAGCCACAAAATATCGGTATGCCTTTTAATTCACCTTACAACGACTACCTGCTCGCAATAGACGAAACCACAGGCGTAGGCTGGTGGGCTACTGACAGAAATAAGATTCAGGGAAAAGTGACAATCTACATTTATATTCCGTCTGAAATGCGCATTAACTACGATGTTGATGACCCTAACCTCGCATCTTACGCAAAGATAAATTCAATCCGCGACACGTGGCAAGAAGATGCTGATTACTCTGATATTCTAAACAAAATCGCATCTATAAAGCCGAAAGTGGCTAAAAAAGCAGAAGATGAGTTTGTTATCGGAATACCAGGAGCAGGTGTATATACAACACTTGAAGATTTCAAGTCACAAGAAGCAAAAAGTATTATGACACAGCATCTTAGCGATAAACGTGCCATTGTACAAGCTCAGGAAAAACTTGACCAACTGCGACAAAGATACGGCAACGGAGAAAAAAATCTTGCTAATGAAATCAATGCGTGGGAAAAGCGTATTGCAAATATGAAATTGAATCTAAAGGATACCAAAAATCAAGTAGTAAAATGCGAACAGGAATTTAATCGCTGATACAACAAAACATAAACCAAAATTATATGTCACTCTTCCTTATATCTTTAGCCATACTTATTGTCGGATACATAATCTACGGCAAACTAACTGAAAAAATTTTCGGAATAGACCCGAACAGACCTACCCCTGCTATCACAAGACGTGATGACGTGGATTACACACCGATGTCGTCATGGAGAGTATTCCTGATTCAATTTCTGAACATTGCAGGTCTCGGTCCTATTTTCGGTGCGATAATGGGCGTGATGTTCGGACCGGCAGCATTCCTGTGGATAGTATTCGGGACAATCTTTGCAGGAGCGGTGCATGATTACCTTTCCGCAATGGTCTGCGTCCGTGCCGGAGGAATTTCATTACCGGAAATTGTGGGTCACGAACTTGGGAACGGGATAAAACAAGTGATGCGAGGATTTTCCATAGTATTATTAATCCTTGTAGGCGTGGTGTTCGTAATCACACCGGCAGACATCATATCCGGCATAACACCGGAATGGATGGATAAAAACTTTTGGATACTCGTCATATTCATCTATTACATATTAGCAACTCTTCTCCCTATAGACAAACTTATCGGCAACTTCTATCCGATATTCAGCTGCGCACTTCTGTTTATGGCAATAGGACTAATGGGAGTGATGATATTCGGAGACGTGACAATACCTGCCACTCTGACCGAAGGACTGCAAAACCGCTATCCGGCAGATCAAGCGGCCTCCCACCCTATCTTCCCGATGATGTTCGTTTCAATAGCATGCGGAGCAATATCCGGGTTCCACGCCACACAATCACCGATGATGGCACGTTGCATCACAAATGAAAAACTCGGTCGCCCGATTTTCTTCGGTGCAATGGTGGCAGAAGGAATTGTAGCACTGATATGGGCTGCAGCAGCAATCACATTCACAGGGGGATACGAAGGACTCGCATCATATATGTCGGAACACTCGGCAGGTCAACTCGTTCGCGACGTATCATTTAACTGGCTCGGTACAATAGGCGGATTACTTGCAGTACTTGGAGTAGTGGTAGCCCCAATCACCACCGGCGACACAGCACTCAGAAGCGCACGACTGATAGCAGCGGATTTTCTTAAACTTAACCAGAAAAAGATATCACGCCGACTGATAATATCAGTACCGCTGTTTATCATCGCATACATCGTCATGCAACACGATTTCAACATCTTATGGAGATACTTTGCATGGAGCAACCAGACACTTGCTGTATTCACATTATGGGCGGTAACGGTATATCTGGCAAGAAAGAGAAAATTCTGGCTGATTTCAATAGTTCCTGCACTATTTATGACAACCGTCAGCGTATCTTACCTTCTGATAGCTCCATCGCCGGAAGGTTTCGGGCTGAGCCACACATTAGCCTACTCCTGCGGCATCGCAACAGCGGCAATTTTACTGTTACTATTTCTCATTTACCGAAAAAGACTACTTTCAAACGATTGTAAAAAAGAATTTGACTACTAAAAATCATGAATATACTTGAAGAAATAAAAGACGCCAAGAAATACAATTTACATTCTCACACGGAATTCTGTGACGGCAGAGCACAAATGATTGCATTTGCAGCGAAAGCCGTAAAATCGAATTTTGATGTTTACGGTTTTTCACCCCACTCCCCGGTGCCTATTATTTCTTCTTGCAATATGCTGAAAGATAATGCTGAAAGATACCTCAATCAGGTAAAGGAAATTCAGCATCAGTATTCATCTGCAAAGACACGTTTTTTCGCCGGTATGGAAATAGATTTTCTCGGCAAAGACTGGGGACCGTCTCACCCGTATTTTGACACGCTCAATCTTGATTACAGAATCGGCTCGGTGCATTTTATTCCGGACTTTACAGGCGAACTCATTGACGTTGACGGTCATTACGACAGATTTATGCAAAAGATGCACGACAATTTTCGCAATGATATACGCTACGTTGTAGAAACGTTTTACGCCCATTCTATTGAAATGGTAAACACCGGAGGATTTGATATCATAGGTCACTTTGACAAAATCGGCGACAATTCTTCTCATTTCAAACCCGGTATTGAAGATGAGCCTTGGTATCAGTCACTCGTCAACGAACTTATTGACGTCATCATTGCCAAAAAGCCTATTGTGGAAATAAACACGAAAGTGTATGCTCAGCGCGGTCGCCTTTTCCCTTCTGAAAGATATTGGGATAAACTGATTCAAGGCGGAGTAAACATAATCGTCAGCAGTGACGCTCACGTCCCTGCACTTATTGACGCATCACTTGACGATGTAAAGGGATTGCTGGCTAAACATTATCAGTAAGTTCCGAATAAATAGTCTGTGCTGTAAGCATAGGAGCATCTGACGTGCCAAGCAGAGAACGCAAATCCTCGTAATCCCTAATCATTGCTTCACGCTTTTCGCCGCCGAGCCATATATCATTAAGGTTTTCAGATATATTTTTAACCGTGCAAAGGTGCAAAAGCAGTTCCTTGACGATATCACGGTTCGCGATAAGGTTCGGTAGCGATACGAACTTCACCTTTAGAATATGCTTGAACACATTATAGACGAACTTGGAACCAACAGCACGATACACAACCACTTGAGGTGTGCCTAAAAGTGCAGTTTCAAGGGTAGCCGTACCACTTGTTACGAGTGCTGCACAAGCATAATTCATCAGTTCAAACGTCTGCCCCGTTATTCTCTTTACTTCCGGAGCAATCTCATCGTAAATACTGCTGTCAATACCGGGAGCGGCGGCAATAACAGTCAAGTGAACACCCTTAAGATTTTCAGCAGCCTTCACCATATACGGCAAATTAGACTTGATTTCAGAGATTCTGCTTCCCGGCACAAGTGCCAGGATAGGTTCGGAACTTAGGTCATTTTTGCTTCTGAAATCTTCTTCTGAAATTATATGAGAAAGTTTTTCATCAACCTCATTCAGAGTAGGATTTCCGACGTACATAATTTGCATACCATGCTTACGATAAAAATCCACTTCAAACGGGAGTATTGAAAATACTTGACGGACATACTTCCTTATATCCTTAACACGATGCTCCTTCCACGCCCACACCTTCGGGGAAATATAATAATAGACGGGAATATTTAAGCCGTAAGCATACTTTGCAATGCGCAAGTTAAAAGACGGATAATCAATAAGTATCAACGCATCAGGCATAAGTGCTTTCAGCGACGATTTTGCTTTACTTAAATTACCAAGAACAGACTTCAGGTGAAGTAACACATCTACAAAGCCCATATATGCCATTGACTTATAATGTACTATCGGTGCTACTCCGGCAGCCTCAGCCATCATATCGCCACCGAGAAAAGCGAATTCCGCCTGTAAATCAACTTTTCGAAGCGACTTAATCAACTGTGATGCATGCAAATCGCCTGACGCCTCGCCTGCTATAAGAAAATACTTCATACCAAGAGAAAAATTATTCCGGCATAGTCACCACAAGCAACTCGCCGTTGCCATCAACAGTCACATTATCCACGAAAGCTGAAACTAAAATAGCATGCCCCCTGCCCAAATCTTCCTTACATTCATTAGCTTGAATAGTAAAGTCAGCATCAATGCTCATGAGGATTGTGAAACAATCACGCTGCGATAAATCAATATTTCTGACACCGGAAATGCGTATCTTTTTCACATTAAAACAATTACAATTCACAAGCAACTCAGTATCCTTACGGACTTCCACCGGCTGTAAGTGAATATTTCTGTCGGCGGAGTAATTAATAGCGTCACACGCAAGTTCTGTGTGAAGTTCTCTGAGTTTTCCGTTTTTATCTCTGCGATTGTAGTCAAAAATACGATATGTGATATCCGAAGTCTGCTGAACTTCGATGAGCAGATTTCCCGCACCGATAGCATGAACAGTGCCCGGCTCGATGAGATAAATTTCACCGACTTTAGGGTGAAAACAGTTTATCACATTCACGAGGCTACCGTCTTCCACCATTCTCTTATATTCATCAAAAGTAATATCACGGTTAAATCCGGCATGTATCTGTGCATCTCCCTCAGAATCAACTACGTACCACATCTCGGTTTTACCGTGAGAATGATGTCTCGTAAGAGCAAGTTCCTCCCCGGGGTGAACTTGAAACGAAAGTTTATCTCTCGTATCAAGAATTTTAATCAAAATAGGAAACTCATTTCCGAACTTTTGATAAGTCTCCTTACCTACAATTTTCTCGCCGTACTTTGCAAGCAACTGAGATAGAGGCAAGCCGGAATCAGGTCCTCCGATTACAGATGATTCGTGTTCCTTAATGCCGGAAATCTCCCAACATTCACCGATATCATTACTCGGAAGCGTGATATTCTTGTATTCAGAGATTTTAGAGCCTCCCCAAATTACATTTTTGAGATAATAATCGAATTTATATAGCGACGATACCATTTATTCTGCTAAATAAGTGAAGTAAGCGCAATCAATGATTGCATGGTTTGTATCAAAGTTCATATTTTCATTACTGTCGGCGAAATAAATGTTCACAACGTGTTCACCCGGAGTAAAGTGCACATGAACAGGATTAGTAATACCCCAGTCATTCCAGTTTGCAACACCGCGTGTAGGCATCACAAAGACGCCTTTAAAGTCATCAACTCTGACGGTGCGGATAGCGCATTTATTTTCAGTGTTAACCGGACCATTACCATTTGCATATCTTAATGTAATTGAATAATTACCTTCTTTCTCAATATTGACTTTTAGAGATATTTGACTCGAATTGTGATCCACTTCCACAAATCCGTTGCCGTAATATCCTTCAAGTTTCTCTTTAGGCAGATAAGAAACTTCAGGTGACACCATCTCGGATTTTTCACCCGGCATTTGCACTATTATCGGCTTAACAGTGTTGCGAGGCTCGGAAGCAAAAGATTCCACGCCATCTGTAGATACGCCAATCACCTGGTATTCGCCATCGGATACAATATCGTACTTGGTCTGACGAGTTTCCGCGATTCTTTTACCATTTTTCAGAACAACGTAATGACCGATGTACTCGATTGGATTCCAATGCAGTTCTCCGTTCTCAATCCAAGTGATAGGAGTAATCGGTGCTTTCACATTCGGAGTGCGATTAACTTTAAGCGGCTTAATTTCATTGTCCGCCATCACAATCTTAATATCATATTCACCTTTCAACTTTTTGGCACTGATTACCGGAGACTGGTCCTTGCCATTAACAGTGAAAGACTTTATTTTGTTACCATAGCCCTCAACGGTAATATTCAATTTTGCTCCACGGTACGGAAAGCCCTTCAGAGTTCTTGATGCCGACAGCACTTTCGGCACAAAAGGCTTGAAATTCAACTGATTATCATCAAATTGAATACCGAAAAGTATTCTATAAGTCAGTGCAAGATTACCGGATAAGCACCAGAGCATATTTGAAGAATTGAGTTCCGTGTAAATATCTCCATTATCAAGATTGAAATTTTCCTTATTAGTGCAGAAAAGTGCAGCAGGGCGGAAAATAGAGCCTATAGCGAGCATTGTACCTTCCTCATTGCCGACTTTAGCATTAGCCAAAGCCCAATAAGAGGCAACGAAAGGCCAAAGCGCATTGTTATGATAAGAAGGCATATCACTTATCTGCGGGAAGAAGATTGCAGGACCGAACGGTGTGTTAGGATTATTTTCCGTGATAGATTCAGCCTTCTGCTCAGATGCGACATCGTACAGAATGGCAAGCGACTCACCGAGTGTTTCGGTTCTCGGATTCATAATCGGATAGTTACGACCGTAAAAATACATACCATAATATCCTTTATCGTCGAGCCACAATTTTTCATTAATATTCTTCACGAGATTATCCCGCAAGTTACCATAATAAGATATCCCTGATTTGTCACCGAGAATGTTTGCTATTTTAACGACAACGTCAAGTGCAGTGGCATGAACCACATTTGTACCTAATGCCTCAGTACCATAGATATCAACTGTCTGCATCCACTTGGGGTGACTCTGTTCGCGCCAATCGATAAATGAAGTTTCACCCTTCATAAGTCCGCTCGGAGAAAGGACAACTTCAAGATCATCTGCAATGGATTTTTTTATCACATCATAAATATATTCAAGCCATTTCTTATCGCCTGTGACTTTGTAAACCTCGTATGCCGCAATAGCCCACACCATACGGTCCGAACTAACAGGCCATGCGCCACCTGAACCGGTGTCTTGAATAATCTTGCCGGCACGGTTAACCTTTTTCATAAGTGAAATTCGTGAAGCCTCCGGCTGAAGATATGCCATAGACAGAATGATAGAATAACTCACGTCGCGAGTCCATACCCCCGCCCATTCCTTACCTGTACGAAGAGTAGTGTCCGGCTCGACGGCATTCACCATTTCGTCAAGTGCCATATTATAGATGGCAGTATGGAGTTTATTCGGAGTTAACAACTGCGGATAACTTGAAATATCATTTTTCAAAGTCCATTCCTTCTCAATAGGCATATAATAGTGAGGACGAGCGGAATAATTTGAAACGATATGATGAGCATCAACAGCGTATGCCTTAAATTCTCCCTGGATTATAGAATCTGCAGTCCACTTATAAGCATCAGTGCTCACAAACTCCTGTGCTAAACACTGATTTGCACAAAAGAATGAAGCAGCAGCGACAAGTAAATTTCTTAATTTCATTATGGTATTAAAAATTTGACAATATTTTTTTCAAAGTTACGAAATTTTTCCGATGTCGCAAAAATTATCAGTATTACCGCTTGTAAATGAACACGGCTCTTCCATTTAATGTAGAATATATCGATATATTTTTAAGAAAACAAGTAAAGGTAACATCATTAGGGAGCCTCGCCGAGGCTCGGCTGTAAAAAGCACCCGGTAAACAAACTTCCGATATATTCGCACTTGGGAGGTGAGCGGTCTATGATAGATATTTAGTGATGACATTCAGATTTTTTACAGACCGAACGCAAAAAAGTCAGAAATTAATTTTCCATTTTAGGAATTGGTGGCGGAGTTGGTTCTGAATCTTTATTCTTGTTCTCACCATCGGCTGTTTTTTCTCCTGACTCACGTGAGGCAAGAATTTCATCAGTTCTTGAAGTCCACTGTCTCTTACCGAAAATTTTTTCAGCATCTTCAGCAAAGATGACCTCGTTCTTCAATAGCGTATCCGCAAGTTTAGCGTGTCCATCAGCGTATTGTTTCAAAATGTCTTTTGCACGCTGATATTGTTCTTGGATAATACGAGAAACTTCCTTATCAATAATTTCCGCTCTGTCTTCACTATACGGCTTTGAGAACATATAGTCCTGACCGGTAGAATCATAGTAACAAACATTGGGCAACAAGTTACTCATACCGTAATAAACCACCATTGCGTACGCCTGCTTGGTGACTCTTTCAAGGTCGTTCGCAGCACCTGTGGAAACTGTTCCGATAAACATTTCTTCAGCGGCACGTCCGGCAAGGAGTGAACATATATCGTCAAGGATAGCCTGTTGTGGCACAATCTGACGTTCTTCCGGAAGATACCAGGCAGCACCGAGAGCCTTACCACGCGGCACTATAGTAACTTTAATCAGCGGATTAGCGTATTCAAGATGCCAAGATACGGTAGCATGACCGGCTTCATGAATAGCGATAGATTTCTTTTCCTCGTCAGTAGTGATTTTAGAACGTTTCTCAAGTCCGCCGATAATTCTATCTACTGCATCTGTGAAGTCCTTACGCTGTACTGAGGACTTATTGCGGCGAGCGGCAATAAGTGCGGCTTCATTACATACATTTGCAATATCCGCACCGGAGAAACCGGGAGTCTGACGAGCGAGGAGTTCCAAATCCACAGTATCATCAATTTTGACATTACGCAAGTGGACTTTGAATATCTCAATTCTGTCATGCAGATCAGGAAGTTCAACATAAATCTGACGGTCAAAACGTCCTGCACGGAGAAGTGCCTTATCAAGGATATCAGCACGGTTCGTAGCGGCAAGAATTATGACGCCACTGTTTGTACCGAAGCCGTCCATTTCAGTAAGCAACTGATTCAGAGTACTTTCACGCTCATCATTGGAATTCATACCGGCATTTTTACTTCTCGCACGACCTACGGCATCAATTTCATCAATAAACACGATGCACGGTGCTTTTTCTTTTGCTTGACGGAACAAGTCTCTCACACGTGAAGCACCTACACCTACGAACATTTCAACGAAGTTACTGCCGGACATTGAGAAGAAAGGCACATTAGCCTCACCTGCCACAGCACGTGCAAGAAGTGTTTTACCTGTACCCGGAGGACCTACGAGCAGTGCACCCTTAGGTATTTTACCGCCGAGTTCAGTATATCGTCCGGGATTCTTAAGAAAATCTACGATTTCCTCAACTTCCGTTTTAGCCTCGGCGAGTCCAGCTACATCATTAAAAGTGACCTTTGAAGAATTATCCTTATCATATACCTCTGCATTGGATTTTCCGACACTGAAAACACCGCCGCCCGGTCCGCCGCCGGTACTCATTTTTCTCATAATATATATAAAAATTACAATCATGAGAATAATAGGACCATACGACCATATAAGATTAGAATAATCTTTTTCTTCCATATAGCTGACGTCACCCGTGAAAGTGCCGTCAGATTGCCACTTATCAATCTTGTCTTTAATACCGTCAATAGACGGACCTTTAGTATTGACCTTGTATTTTTGAGTTTTGCTGATTTGCTCCTTCGTAAATATTGAGTCAGCGAGGTTCTTGGTAAGTTCGGCTTCAACTTTCAGCGTATTGTTATACACCACAATGCTCTTGACACCTTTACGCGAAACGTAAGATTCAAATTCGGTCCAAGAAACAGGTTTGTTTATTGAATTATCATCAATAAAAAACGAGCCGGCAATAACAATCGCAAAAAGGATACCGTACATCCAAAGCAGACTGAACCCACCCTTATTGTTACTTGATTTGTTATCGTTTTTCTTCTTAAAATCCATATTGGAATAATTTTAAATGTAATAGTGATGAAAAATAGGTGTACGTAATATTTTTTAATCCAAATCAGGCACTTTAGTAATCACGGCGTCACACCAAAGTTCTTCAAGATTATAGTGATCGCGAACTTCTTTGTAAAACACGTGCACCAATATATCTCCATAGTCAATTACTATCCATTCAGCATTACGGTAACCATCATAGTTGTACGGCTTAACTCCGCCATGCTCGAGTACATAGTCTCTGATGCTGTCTGCTATAGAAGTAACTTGCATTGTGGAACTGCCTTCACACACTATAAACTCATGGGCGGCAGCTGTTTCAATAGCAGATAAGTCAAGGATTACTATTCCTTTACCTTTTTTTTCTTGGATTCCTTCAATTATAAGTTTTGGTATATCCTTATCGTCTTTAATACTTGTTTTGTTATTACTATTTGTAGTCATTTATTTAAGTTTCCTCTATTTATAACAATTATATAAAGTTATTGTTAAATTAAAAATGGTTAAATAAAAAGTTTTTCAATCTTATGGAGCAGTCCTGAAAGAGAAAATACCACTACATGGTCGCCTTCCTGAAGTTGTGTATTACCTTCTACAAGCATACCTTTTCCATTTCTTACAAGACCGGCTATTGTCATCTCTCGGTACAGTTTTAAGTCTTTCACCTGAGCCTTAGTGACTTTTGAGCCGGCATGAACTTCGAATTCCGCCACTTCCGCATCAGCAAGCGACATACACTTGGAGTTTTGCTCATCTGTATCGAGCAAGTATTGAAATATCTTACTTGATGCAAGGAGTTTCTTATTAATAATCGTGCCTATATTCAGTCCTTCCGCTTCTGAGATAAACTGGATATTTTCCACTTCTGCAATAGTCTTGGGAACTCCGAATTCTTTTGCTGTCATACATGCAAGGATGTTTGTCTCGGAACTTTCCGTCAATGCTATAAATGCGTCACAATCCTCTATCCCCTCGTCGACCAGAAAATCGTTTGAACGGGCATCACCACAGACGATGTCACACCCTTGGCACTTTTCCGGAAGACGTCGACAACGTTCTATATCGTTATCAATAATCTTTATAGAATATTGGTCACCGGCAAGGTTTGCAAGTCGGATTGCTATTCTGCCACCCCCCATTATCATCACTTTGTGAACCTTCATCTGCTTTTTACCGCATAAGTCACGAAGTTCGTCAAGGTGGTCCGAAGTGGTCATAAAATACAGTATGTCACCGAAACTTATCCTATCGTCACCTCGCGGGATAAGTGTCTCATGGCGACGCTTGATGGCTGAAACGTGGAAATTATGATGAGAATACGTCAACTCCCTTAGCGGCATACCGATAATAGATGCGTTATCCCTCACTTTGACACCTACAAGGATTAACTCCCCATCGTGAAGTTCAAACCAGTTTCTCACCCAAGTATGCCTGAGCGCGGATTGGATTTCAAGTGCCGCAAGATACTCAGGATAAATAGTATGATTAACGCCTATTTTCTCAAAGAATTTTTCATTTTCCTGACGCATATACTCGTAGTTGTCAATACGCGCCACAGTCTTTTTAGCGCCAAGTGCTTTTGCTATTGCACATGCAGTGACATTTTCCGTCTCGTACGGCGTAACAGCAATAAAGAGGTCACACTTAGCAGCCCCGGCTTCTCGGAGTACATCGAATGATGTGGGATTTCCTACAGTGGTCATCAGATTATAGTTTGCATCAAGTGATGCAAGTTTTTGATAATCCTTATCCACAAGCATTATATCTTGATTTTCACGTGAAAGGAGTTTCGCAAGATGCGACCCTACTTCACCGGCACCTCCAATAACTATTTTCATTTCTTTGCCTCTTTAAGTAAAATATCTGCAATAGCATCTGTATCAAAACCGCATAGATGTCGCAGTTCCGCAACAGTGCCTTGAGCCACAAAATTGTCAGGAATACCAAGCCTTACCACTTTTCTGTTATAGTTATGGTCATTAAGCCATTCTACTACAGCCGAGCCGAGTCCGCCTATTATTGAAGCATCTTCTACTGTCACTATCGGGCAGCCGGAGTTTGCCACCTCTTCAAGGATTTTTTCATCAACAGGCTTCAGAAATATCATATCATAGTGTGCAACAGAAACTCCTTGTTCAGCCACTTTCGCTATCGCTTGCTGTGCATCGTATGCAATAGGACCTATAGTGATAAGCGCAACGTCTTTACCGGCACACAATTTTCTACCTTTGCCGATTTCCATTTCCGTCATAGGCTGACGCCAATCAATATTATGACCGGAACCGCGCGGATAACGGATTGCAAAAGGGCCGTCATTGCGTTTCTGAGCAGTAAACATCAAGTTTCTGAGCATCATCTCATTGCTTGGCGATGCAATCGTCATTCCAGGTACTGTACGCAGATATGCCAAGTCAAAACAGCCGTGATGCGTCACGCCGTCTTCGCCCACAAGACCAGCACGGTCAATACAAAACGTTACGGGAAGATGTTGAATAGCCACATCATGGATTATATGGTCGTATCCTCTCTGCAAGAAAGATGAATATATTGCGCAAAACGGTTGCCAGCCTTCTTTAGCCAGTCCTCCGGCAAAGGTTACGGCGTGACCTTCCGAAATACCTACGTCAAACACTCTGTCCGGCATTTCCTTCTGCATAACAGACATAGACGTGCCTGACGGCATAGCTGCAGTAATACCTATTATTTTGTCATTACTCCGGGCAAGTTCAGTGATAGTTTCGCCGAACACATCTTGAAACTTTGGTGGATGCGGCCCCGGCGCATCTTTTTGTCGTTCACCTGTTACAGGGTCAAATTTACCGGGCGCATGCCAAGTGACAGGATCCTCTTCAGCCGGAGCGAAACCCTTACCCTTCTTAGTGCAGATATGTAAAATCCTCGGGCCTTCCATATCCTTTATATCATTAAGCACTGACACGAGTTTGCCTACATCATGTCCGTCAAAAGGACCGAAGTACCTGATATTCAGTCCCTCAAAAATATTTTGCTGACCGGAAAACAAAGTCTTAAGCGCATTGCCGAAACGCACCCACACGCCTTTACTTCTATCGTCAATCAAGTGCATTTTGCGCAACAAGTGGTACAACTTGTAGCGAAAAGCATTATATCGGCGTGAAGTGGTCAAATGTGCAAGATAACTATTCATCGAACCGACATTGTGGTCAATGGACATATCGTTATCATTAAGGACAATGAGCAAATTGTTTTTAACGTTTGCAGCATTGTTAATTCCCTCAAAGGCAAGTCCTCCACTTATAGAAGCATCACCGATGACAGCAACAACGTTTCTTCTCGGATTTTCTTTTTTCAGCACGGAAGAAATCGCCATTCCCAAAGCAGCCGAAATGGAATTCGAGGCATGTCCCGCCGAAAAAGTATCATATTCACTTTCAGAAGGATTAGGAAAACCGCTTAATCCGTTTAACTTCCTGTTTGTAAAAAACTTATCACGCCTGCCGGTAAGTAACTTATGTCCGTATGCCTGGTGTCCCACGTCCCACACGATTCTGTCGTATGGAGTGTTAAACACATAGTGCAGAGCCACCGTTATTTCCACAGCGCCCATGCCGGAAGCAAAGTGACCGGGATTAACGGAAAGGGAATCAATTAAAAATCGTCTTATATCAGCACAGACCTCAGGCAAATCGCTCACAGGCAATTTTCTAAGGTCCGCAGGTGAGTCTATATGGCTCAAAATGGGATACTTATCATTTGTCATCTCCGCCATGTTCTCTCTTGTATTTCTTATAAAGCGGGACAAAGACTATAATACCGGAAAAAACTATCATAAGGATTATCCACAGCGTTATTTGCGGAGTATTCATCAATATATACACCACCAAAAGCACCCATAGGAGCGCTATACACGCAAATCTGAATATTTCCGAGCCTGTCATACTTTATAACGAATCTAAATCGATGGCAAAAACGTTCTGCCACCATAATTTGCAAAGTTAATGAAAATTTTTGATTATATGAAATTTACTCGTACCTGATTGTAGATGCAGGAGATATTTTACTCACAATCATTGACGGAAGTATCAGCACAAACCACGCTACTATTATCGCACCGACGTTCAGCAGTGCCCAACTGCTTAAGTGGAACTCTACAGGAACGTAGCTCAGATAATACGCTTCAGGATTCAGTGGCAATAGATGGAATTCACTTTGCAGCCAAATCAACACAAGTCCTGTGGCATTACCAATCAGCAGTCCGAGACCTACAATTTTCATAGCTAAGAATATAAAGATCTTGCTTATCGCACCATTTTCCGCACCCAATGATTTCAATACTCCTATCATTCTCACTCGTTCCAAAATCAGGATAAACAGTGATGAAATCAACGTAAAAGCTGCAACAAGCGACATCAATATTATTATTACCACCACATTAGTGTCAAGGAGGTCAAGCCAACCGAAATATGCGGCACCCGTAGCAAGTACATTATTCACTTGATAAATTTCATCTAAATTTCCGGCATAAAAGTTTTGAACAAGCGACTCCTGCAAATTGCCCGAAACTTCCGATATATCACTGAAATTGCAACCGGTAATTTCAAGATTCATAACTTGATTTTCTTCAGCATCAAGCACAGAACACAATATTTCAGATGAACAAAATGCAATTCTCTTATCTCGTTCTCCGAAAGACGTATCATAAATAGCACCTACAGTAAAACGACGAGTTTTCACACTTCCTTTCACAAAAAAATGTGCAAACACCTTATCACCTACCCCGAGATTAAGTCGCTTAGCAGTAATTGAGGAAATAAGCACTGTCTTTTCGTCGCAGAGAACAGTATCGCTTGACTCTACTATGTAATGCGAAATATAATCATCAACTGTTTGCTTATCAGCCACAAGTTCCAGCCCCACATAGTCATCTGTCGTCTTAAGCAGACACATGGAAGATAACTGCTCGGAAACTATTGCACCTTCAGGCAAGACCCCATTTATCACCTCACTCAGAGAATCGGAATATGCGAAAAGCGGCGAATCCAAAGAGTCCTGAACGTACTTTGACACAGTGATTTGAGAATCAAAACCGATTACCTTATTTCGTATTTGATTCTGAAATCCGGACACGACGGCAAGTGTCAACAACATCACTACTATCGAAACTGAAATCCCGGCAATAGCAATAGTTACGCCCGGCGAACGCTGTTTTTTTCCGTTAGGCGTAAGTTGTATTCGTTTTGCTATCCAAAGAGAAAAATTCATCTGTCAAATAATTATCATTTACAATGCAAAATTACACAAAACTCACGGAAAATAGTTACATTTGCAGAAAACAAATAAATAAAACCGGAACTGATGAGCATAATTTCATATAACGACGTTGAAATCCTCCGAAAAGAATTGGTAGTTCTAAAGCACGTGACTATGTCCGTGGAAGCAGGTGAATTCATTTACCTTATCGGCAAAGTAGGCAGCGGCAAAAGCAGTCTTATGAAATCCATGTACGCTGAAATTCCGATTTACACGGGGACGGCAAATGTTCTTGACTACAACCTCGTGGATATCAACAAGAAAGATATCCCATTCCTCCGCAGAAAAATAGGAATAGTGTTTCAGGACTTTCAACTGCTCACTGACCGAAACGTGTACAGCAACCTCCGCTTCGTCCTTGAAGCCACAGGTTGGAAAAATCAAGAAGATATTGACACACGCATCGAAGAAGTACTCACACAGGTAGGTATGCTGAACAAGTCATACAAGATGCCACACGAACTTTCAGGCGGAGAACAGCAACGAATAGTGATTGCACGTGCGTTACTTAATAAACCTGTACTGATTTTAGCCGATGAGCCAACGGGTAATCTTGACCCGGAAACAGGAGAACAAATCGTGGCACGGTTACACAAAATAGCATCTGAGGGTACAGCCGTGATTATGGCTACTCACAACTTGCAACTCGTAGAACAATTTCCCGCCAAAGTTATCGCTTGCGAAAATAAGCAAGTGAGGAGATTGTGAGAAAATAATAATCAACATTGACGAATAAGTACGTCTATAGGGAGGGAAAAGAAATATACCTTGATTCACCTCATCACCCTAAACAAAAATATCTTCTGACTGCAAAAGGAATATCTTTGTGGAATGAAATGAAAGACATTCTATAGCACTATCAAATTAAAATCCCGAATTTTTTCGTACATTTGTAGAAAAATTAATACACCGATGAAAATTGCTATTGCTACAGGTACACGTGCGGATTGGGGATTGCTTTCACCGATTGCTCAACTTCTTAAGGCTCAGAAAGATGTTGAAGTAGCGGTCATTGCCACTAATATGCACCTTGACCCGAGGTTCGGCAACACTATTGACGAAATAATTTCAGACGGTTTTACCCCTGCAGCTAAAGTCAAGATGAATGTTGCAAGTAATTCCGAAGCTGATACCGCACGAAGTATGGCAAAATGTCTTTCCGGTATGGTTGATGCTTTTGAGTCTATAAAGCCGGACTGCATAATTATCCTCGGTGACAGGTACGAGATGCTTGCTACCGCCTCAGCGGCTACCGTGATGCGAATTCCTATCATTCACATTGCCGGAGGTGAAATATCGGAAGGTGCTATTGACGACTGTATTCGCCATGCTATAACAAAACTTTCCGCTCTACACCTCACTGCCACTGAAGAATACCGCCAACGTGTTATCGCTATGGGTGAACAGCCTGACAGAGTTGTTAACACAGGGGCTATCGGCGTTTACAACATTATGCAGTTACCGCTGATGAACAAAGAGGAATTGGAGAAAAGCATCGGCTGCAAAATTAACAAAAGGACACTGCTGGTTACAATGCACCCGACTACTATGGACCCTACTCCTTCATCAATAGTGATGGGTGAGTTGTTCAAGGCACTTGATGCCCATGACGGAAACGTAATAATAACATACCCGAACAATGATGCTCGCGGTGCTGAAATCATTTCACTCATAGATGATTATCAAAGGAGAAATATGGATAAAGTGACCGTCGTACCGTCATTAGGAAGACTTCGCTATCTGTCCGCACTTCAGTTCGTGGGAGCAGTGGCAGGAAATTCATCAAGCGGAATTGTAGAAGTGCCGTCAATGCATATACCCACGGTAAACATCGGCATAAGACAAAAAGGACGATTGGCATCAAAATCCGTAATAAACTGTGGAAACAGTGCTCAGGAAATCATTTCAGCCATTCGCTTTGCACTTTCCGAAGAAGGACAAGATGTGGCTCGCAATGCAGAAAATCCGTATTACAAGCCAAATACACTTCACACGATTGTAAACAGCATCTTATCCGTTTCAATTAATGATATAAAGACAAAAAAGTTTTACGACATTCCACATACATTAATCCTATGAGCAAGACTCCGCTATACATAATTCCTGCTCGCGGCGGCAGCAAGGGCATACCTCGCAAAAATATTAAAAACTTTGCGGGTACTCCGCTTATACATTATTCCATTGACGTAGCAAGAAAACTTTCCGATGACAAGCATATCATTGTTTCCACTGATGATGACGAGATCGCAGACGTGGCAAGACAGACAGGTCTTGCAGTCAACTATATGCGTCCTGCTCACCTGGCAACAGACACTGCCGGCAGCAGAGAAGTGATGATAGATGCTATGGACTGGGCTAATAAAAACGGTATTGACTACGATATGATAGTCCTCTTGCAGCCTACGTCACCGCTGAGAACAGTGGAAGATGTCAAAGGGTGTATTGATATTTACAGCAGCGACCTTGATATGGTGGTAAGCGTGGTTGATGCACAGTCAAATCCTTACTACAACTGCTTTGAGACAGACCCCGAGACCGGATTTCTGCATATATCCAAAGGTGCCGGACTCTACACACGTCGCCAAGATGCACCCAAGGCATGGGAATACAACGGTGCGGTATATGTCATAAATCCGAAATCGCTAAGAGATAAGCCAATGGGCAAATTCACTAAACGCATACCGTACGAGATGCCGAGAGACCGTTCCGTTGACCTTGATACTCTTACTGACTGGATTATAGCCGAAATGATTTACAAGCAAAATAATGCTGACAATGATTGAAGATAAACACATAATAAGCCATAAGGCAACAATATTTGACGCACTGTCGAAAATCAATTCTCTATCAGGAGGTGTGATGACACTCCTTGTGGTGAATGATGAAAACAAGTTGCAGGGCACACTTACAGACGGTGACATAAGGCGCGCTATCCTTAACGGTGCAGGCACTGCGGACTGCGTAACTACTGCCATGAACCGTAATTTCAATGCACTTCAAGGCGATGACATTGACGTGGCACAAGTCCGCGAATATCGTCGTAAAGGCATTACCCTTCTGCCTCACTTGAACTGTGACGGAACAATAAAAAGCGTACACGACTTGAGGCATACACGTTCAATTCTTCCCCTTGATGCCATCTTAATGGCAGGCGGAAAAGGAGAACGTCTCCGCCCTATGACTTTGACCACACCGAAACCGCTGCTTGAAATCTGCGGCAAAGCGATTATTGACTACAACGTAGAAGCATTAGCGGCTGTAGGAATTGAAAATATCACGGTAGCCACACGTTATCTGGCTGAAAAACTATATAAACACTTTGAAACTCCCGTAGCCGGAGTTCAGGTACGCTGCATCACGGAAGATGCTCCGATGGGCACTATCGGTGCAGCATCACTGATAAAACATAAAAAAGGCGGTAATACCCTTGTCATGAATTCGGACCTTCTCACTTCAATTTCATTTGAAGATATGTACATCAAGCACATCTCCGAGCAGGCGGATATTACCATTGCCGCTATTCCCTACACCGTATCCGTGCCTTTTGCTATTCTCACGACAGACGGAAATGCAGTGACGGGACTTGAAGAAAAGCCTACGTACTCTTATTATGCCAACGCAGGCATTTATATTATTTCAAACCACTTGTTGAGCCAGTTGCCAACCGACTCTCCTACCGATGCCACTACACTGATTGAAAATGCTATCCGCGACAATTACAAAGTGGTATATTACCCTATTAACGGTACTTGGATTGACATTGGTGCTCCGGCAGACTTTGCACATGCTCAAGAACTGATGAGACACTTAAAAAATCTGAGCGTGTGATATTTTACAACATTCATAAAAAGTAATTCAGATTATGGCAGACTCAAACTTTATAGACTACGTAAAGATACTGTGCCGCTCGGGAAAAGGCGGAGCAGGCTCAAAGCATTTTTATCGTGCTAAATATATTCCTAAAGGCGGACCCGACGGAGGCGACGGAGGTCGCGGAGGTCATATAATCCTCAAAGGAAACAAAAATATGTGGACATTATTACCACTAAAATTCCGTCGCCACATTTTTGCCGGAAACGGGGAAAGCGGCAGCGGTGGACGAAGTTTCGGTAAAGACGGTGATGACGTTACTATAGAAGTGCCGTGCGGAACAGTAGTATTTGACTCGGAAACGGGCGAATACCTCTGCGAAGTGACCGAGCACGATGAAGAAATAAAGCTTCTCCGCGGCGGTCGCGGTGGTCTTGGAAACTGGCATTTCAAATCCGCCACGAACCGCACACCTCGCTACGCTCAGCCCGGCGAACCGGCTATTGAAAAGAGTATCATTCTTGAACTTAAACTGCTCGCTGACGTAGGACTTGTAGGATTTCCTAACGCAGGAAAGTCAACATTACTTTCATCAGTATCGGCAGCACGTCCTAAGATTGCGGACTATCCTTTTACTACAATGGAACCGCAGTTAGGAATAGTAAGTTATCGCGACAGTCGCTCATTTGTAATGGCAGATATCCCGGGAATTATCGAAGGAGCAAGCGATGGTAAAGGACTCGGACTCAGATTTTTGCGTCACATAGAGCGAAATGCGGTACTTCTCTTCATGGTTCCTGCTGACTCTAACGATATCGCAGCAGACTACGAAATTCTCCTCAACGAACTTGCGCGCTTCAATCCGCAGCTTATGGATAAACCTCGTATTCTTGCTATCTCAAAGAGCGATATGCTTGACGAGGAACTTACCGAGGCTATCAAGGAGACACTTCCGGAAGGAGTGCCTACCGTATTCATCTCAGCAGTTACCGGTCAAGGTATTACGGAACTTAAGGACTTGCTATGGAGCGCAATAACCGCTGAAAGCAACAAAATCGTGGTAAATCCTATCACCCACCGTCCTCTTGACGGTCATCACCGTGTACGCGAAGAAGATGAATTCATCTTTGAGCAAACCCCTGTCAATGAAGATGACTTGGAATACGATGACGACGACAACTACGAGGAATACGACTGGGACGATGAAGCCCCTTACGATGATGAACCGAAAGAATAATACAATTAAGGTCATTAATTATAATATAGGTGAAGACATCATAGCATTTTCCACACTTAGAGGAGAAGGCATTGATGCCGAATCGCCTTACGACGGTTTTTCAATATGTGATTATACAGGCGATGACGGCAAAAAAGTATCACTTTGCCGTCAATCGCTTTGTGATTTTATAGGCATACCTCTGCAAAACCTGATTATACCGCGACAAACTCACTCTGACACATTAGCAGTAATTGATAACATTCCGCAAGGAAATATCACCGGAGTGGATTCGCTAATCACACGCCTCACCGACACCGCCCTTGTCATAAACACTGCCGACTGCGTTCCCGTACTGCTCGCAGACACAACCACAGGACTAATCTCCGCTATCCATGCCGGCTGGCGAGGAATAGTTTCCGAAATTATTCCAAAGACAGTTACAGAAGCAAAAAGACTTGGAGCAAAAGACTTCAAAGCCGTTATAGGTCCGGCTATATGCAATGAATGTTTTGAGACAAGTGACGAAATTGCAGAAAAATTTCGTACAAAATTCGGTAACTGCGTTATCACCACGAACGGATTAACCGGCAAAAAACACGTTAACCTCGTACAGTCAGCAAAAATACAACTGCTAAGTGCCGGAATAGAAGAAGGAAACATCACCATATCCGGTAAATGCACTCGCTGCAATTACAATGAATTATTTTCCGCAAGAAAATCAGGCATAAATTCCGGAAGAGTGGCTACGGTGATAATGCGTAAAAAGAAATCTTAAAATAATGTATGAAAACACTGTTTAGAAAAATCGCAGACCTGTATATCGACGGTTTTAAGTCAATGACAGTAGGCAAAAAATTGTGGATATTGATTATTGTAAAATTAATTATTATCTTTGCGATACTAAAAGTGTTTTTCTTTCCTGATTTTCTTAATTCAACGTGCAAAGACGACGTAGAAAAAGCCGCAAAAGTACGTAAGGAAATTACGGATAAAAACAGAAATTATAAAACGACGCTAATAAATAATCATTTAACAACACACGCTATATGAACGACTTATTAAGTGTAGTTGACTGGTCAAGAGCCCAGTTTGCACTCACCGCAATGATGCATTGGATTTTCGTGCCGCTTACAATCGGGTTATCACTGATAGTAAGCGTAATGGAAAGTGTTTACTACAAAACACGCGAAGACAGCATGAAAAAAATCACTCAATTTTGGATGACTCTTTTCGCAATAAACTTTGCTTGTGGTGTAGCAACAGGTATTATTCTTGAATTTGAATTCGGTACAAACTGGTCGAACTACAGTTGGTTCGTAGGTGATATTTTCGGTGCCCCGTTAGCCATTGAAGGCATCTTTGCCTTTTTCCTTGAATCAACGTTCTTTGCAGTGATGATGTTCGGGTGGAACAAGGTTGGACCTAAATTTCACCTTGCAGCAACGTGGCTGACAGCGATAGGCGTGTGCATATCAGCCCTTTGGATACTTATAGCAAATGCATGGATGCAAAATCCTGTAGGAATGGAATTTGATCCGGAACAAGCACGAAATGTGATGTCAAATTTCAGTGAGGTGGCACTATCCCCGACTGCTACTAACAAGTTCTTACACACAGTGTTAAGCGGCTGGGTACTCGGCAGCGTATTCGTAATCGGAGTAAGTTGCTTCCTGCTGTTGCGCAAATCAAATGAAAAAGCCGCAAGCACTTCTATCAAAATAGCAAGTATTATAGGACTTATAGGCATTATCCTCACAATGTGGACCGGCGACGGCTCTGCAGTACAGGTTTCAAAAGCGCAACCTATGAAACTTGCAGCTATGGAAGGCTTGTACAGAGGCGAAGCAGGCGGACAGAGTCTGGTAGGTTTCGGCATACTTAATCCGAGCAAGACCATTGAAAACGATGAGCCTGCTATGATATATTCTATAGATATTCCTAACGGACTCTCAATCCTCGCCAAGCACGACAGCAAAGCATTTGTTCCAGGCATAAATGACATTATTGACGGAATAGAACTTACTGAAAACGGGGATACAATTAAAAATCTATCGTACGCAGAACGAATTGAATCCGGCAAAAAAGCACATGAAGCACTACGCCGATATAATGCGGCAGTTGAAGCAAAAGACTTTGACGCCACAGAGCAAGCCGCTGCGGACTTGGAAGCAAACTTCAAAAACTTCGGCTACGGCTATTTTGACAATCCTTCACAGGCTGTGCCGAACGTACCGTTGACATTCTACTCCTTCCGCATAATGGTGATGGGCGGAGGTTACCTCCTTCTGTTCTTCATAATATCACTCGCCGGCGTATTCAAGTACAAAGGACTCTTTAAGAACAAATTTGTACTACTGTTAGGAATACTCACAATACCGGTAGTGTGGATAGTAAGCGAAGCCGGCTGGGTAGTGGCGGAAGTAGGACGTCAGCCATGGGCAGTACAGGATCTTTTACCTGTAAGGGCAGCCGTATCCTCAGTGTCAGCAGCCTCAGTTGAAACGACATTTTGGATTTTCGTAGTCCTGTTCAGCGGACTGTTCATAGCCGAAGTCAGCATAATGCTCCGCGAAATATTTAAAGCATCAAAAGAAGATATAACAAACCGTTAAGACATACAGATATGGAATTACATGACTTACAGACGTATTGGTGGATACTGATATCAATAATCGGTGCATTACTCGTATTCTTACTGTTCGTACAAGGAGGTCAGACACTACTTTACAGAGCAAACGGAGTCACAATGCGCCAAATGATGATAAATTCACTCGGTAGAAAATGGGAAATCACATTTACTACACTCGTCCTTTTCGGAGGTGCGTTTTTTGCAGCCTTTCCACTATTCTACTCCACAACATTCGGAGGAGCATATTGGCTATGGTCACTTATATTACTAAGTTTCGTAGTCCAAGCATTCAGTTATGAATTCCGTCGCAAACCGGGCAACCTGTTCGGCAGACGTTTTTACGACATACTCCTGTTCATAAACGGCAGTGCAGGCTGCATATTACTCGGAGTAGCAGTAGGGACAATGTTTTTCGGAGCGGAATTTACCATCGCAAAAGGTAATATCGCACATGCTGAGTCACCAATGATTTCCACTTGGAGCAACACCCATGGCATTGAAGCCATATATTCACTCAAAAATCTCCTCGTAGGTTTCACGGTTCTCTATCTTGCCAGAACGCAAGCGGCATTTTACTTTATGAACAACCTTGACGGAGACCAAGTGATAATGTCAAGAAGCCGTCGCTCAATGATGATAAACGGCGGGATATTCGTAGTGTTATTCCTGATAATGATGTCATTCATCTTTGCAGCAACAGGCTACGAAGAACAACCTGACGGCTCAATCATAGCAGTGAAATACAAATATTTCTACAATATGATAGACATGTGGTGGATAGGTCTGATATTCCTGGCAGGAGTAACAACCGTGGTATTCTCCATAATCTACACCATATTAACTCCGGAACACAACCGCCGCGGAATATGGTACTGCGGAATTGGAACTGTGCTGACCATCTTTGCATTATTCTGCATATTAGGACTGAACAACACAGCATATTACCCATCACTCCTTGACGTAAACAGCTCATTGACAATAACAAACAGCTCTTCTTCACAATACACCCTCACCGTAATGTCTTACGCATCACTGTTTGTCCCGGTAGTACTCGCATACATCGGTTATGTGTGGTACAAATTTGATTCCAAGCACATTACACCTGAAGAAATGGACAAAGAAGATCACTTGTATTAACCTGATATAACACTAAACTCACAATGGAAAAAATCAAGAGAATATTTTTGCCGTTAGCGGTAGTACTGATACTATTGCCCGTACTTGTATCTTGCGATGATGATGAACCATACTACTCACCGCTCGTAGGTACATGGGGAGTAACATCAGAGTCAAACATCTATCACGAATTCGAATTTTACTCCGACGGTACAGGATACTATCTCGAATACAATGGATGGGGACACTACGGCTACCCTACAAATCAAACACCATTTTTCTGGTACGTCAACTACGATGATTTACAGTTACGCTTCAGAAACGGCGACGTATGGAACTATGAGTACGAAGTGAGAGGTAACCGCCTGTTCCTATGGGATATGGATTACGGCGACGTATATCCTATGGAGTACCAATTAATATATTAATGCTTGAATATAAGCAGATTAAGCAAGTTTAACAAAAAAATTCCGACAAATAGCCCCAAAACTGCAAAAAAATGACTAATTTTGCAGTTCGTAACAAATTGTGTATCGGTATGCGAAAGTTTATATCCATCATACTGCTATTTTCGGCAATAATTACCTTCAGCTCTTGCGGTGAATACCAAAAAGTGTTGAAAAGCAATGACTATACGTATAAATTCGAATTCGCAAAGAAAGCATTTGAAGAAAAAAAATACGCACAAGCCACTACATTGCTCAAAGACGTCGTAACAGTTTTCAAGGGGACCGACAAAGCGGAAGAATCTCTTTATCTTCTCGCTATGAGTTACTACGAAAACAAAGAATACTATGACGCTACCGCATATTTCCAGACTTACTACAATCGCTACCCTAAAGGCAAATACACGGAAATGGCTCGTTTCTTTGCCGGTTACGGTTACTACCTTGACTCACCGGATCCGCAACTTGACCAAACTTACACTGTCAAAGCAATAGAAGAGCTTCAAGCATTCCTTGACCTTTTCCCAAAAAGCGACAAAGTGTCAATAGCACAAAGCGCAATATTTGAATTGCAGGACAAACTGACATTGAAGCAACTTCAAAATGCGCAACTCTACTACAACCTCGGCACATATATGGGTAATAACTATGAAGCGGCTATTATCACAGCACAAAACGCTATAAAGGAATACCCGTACTCTAAATACAAAGAGGAACTTGAAATGCTAATTCTCAAATCACGCTACCAGATTGCATCTCTAAGCGTTGAAGAAAAAAAGACCGACCGTTTCCGTGAGGTGATTGACGAATACTACAGTTTCATCAACAACTACCCTGACGGCCCTAACAGACAAGAGGCAGACAATATCCTCAAAATAGCACAAAAATACGTAAAAGACTAATATATTTTTAAGAACATGGACTATAAAAAGACAAACGCCCCACTTAACACTGTCACCCGTGATATGATAGCACTCTCGGCTGATACAGGCAACGTCTATGAGACTGTATGCATCATCGCTAAACGCGCTAACCAAATAGCACTCGAGATGAAGCATGACTTGGAACGCAAACTTCAAGAGTTCACAACTTCTACCGATAACCTCGAAGAAGTTACCGAAAACCGTGAACAAATTGAAATCTCTCGTTACTACGAAAGACTTCCAAAACCCACTCTTATCGCTACACAAGAGTATATCGAAGGCAAGATTTTCTATCGCAATCCTGCTAAAGATAAACAAAACAACCTCGAATAATACAAAAAGGCGCAATTTACGCTTGATATTTCAAAAATTAATCGTACCTTTGTGCCGCTTTAAATAATTTTATTTTATTAACACTACTAAAACTCCAAAAGAATGCACTTGAATTCTGAAGAAAAAGTAGAAATCTTTGAGAAATACGGTAAGGGTAAGACTGACACTGGCTCACCTGAAGCACAGATTGCATTGTTCTCGGTTCGTATTGCTCATTTGACTGAACACCTTAAGTCAAATCACAAAGATTATACAACTGCTCGCGCTCTTAAGCAACTCGTAGGTAAACGTCGTCGTCTCCTTGATTACCTTATCAAGAAAGATATCAACCGCTACCGTGCGATAATCGCTCAAAAAGAGTTAGGTATCAGAAAGTAATTGCCGCATAGCAGTTCTACTTGAAGATTACGATTTTAAAGAGGAAAGTTTCAACGCTTTCCTCTTTTGTTATATACAATAAAACTTTAACATTTATTGTAGAACTCACATTAAACATTTCAAGGGCATTTTAAAGACTTTCTCCTAAAAAATCACTAATTTTGTAAAAGAATACACATAAAATAAACTTTTTAAAAATATAAGAATTATGGCAAACTGGTTTGAATGTAAAATAAAATTCGATAAAGTGCAAGAAAACGGTTCAGTAAAAAAAGTTACTGAAGCATACTTGGTAGATGCTCTGTCATTTACTGAAGCTGAAGCAAGAATTACAGAGGAAATGAAACCGTTCATCTCCGGAGAATTTTCAGTTTCTGCTGTAAAGCGCACAAAAATTGCTGAAATTTTCCGTGATGACACAGCAGATAAATGGTATCTTGCAAAAGTGGCATTTATCACTATTGACGAAAAGACGGCTGTAGAGAAAAAATCCGTTAGTACTATGCTCGTTGCAGGTGCAGACTTCAAAGGAGCATACGACAACTTCCTTGAAGGTATGAAATCCACTCTTGCGGACTACGAAATCCAGGCAATAAGCGAAACTATGATTATGGACGTTTACGACGCCAAATTAGGATAATTTAAATCTTACAATTATGACTATCGCTGACCACATAAAAGAATTACATCAAGAACTTGACCCTAAAGGTGTTCAACTTGTGGCAGTGTCAAAATTTCACCCGGTGGAAAAACTCATTGAGGCTTACGAAGCCGGGCAGCGTATTTTCGGGGAGAGCAGAGTGCAGGAACTTGTTTCAAAAAGACCTAATCTCCCCGCTGATACTCGCTGGCACTTTATAGGACATTTGCAGACGAATAAGGTAAAGCAAATTATCGGAAATGTAGAACTGATAGAAAGTGTTGACACAATCCACCTGCTTGACGTCATCGACGAAGAATCTGCAAAAAAAGGAGTAGTCACAAAAGTATTAATGCAACTTCACGTTGCGCAAGAAGAAACAAAGTTCGGCTTCTCCGTGGAAGAACTTCTGAACTACTTCACAGCACGACAATTTGAAAACTTGAAGGCAACGCATATTTGCGGTGTTATGGGTATGGCATCAAACACTGATGACACGGACCGTATCCGACGTGATTTCACGACAATCAAAAATACGTTTGACAAAATTCTCGCTTTATGCCCTGACTTGAGAGGATTCGACATCGTATCCATGGGTATGAGCGACGACCATGAAATAGCAATAGAATGTGGAAGTAACTTAGTGCGAATAGGTACTGACATCTTCGGACAAAGAGAATACTAACCATACTGAATAACAATAAACTAACCAAAATAACCCCTTAAAATTTCACCTAATATGGAACAAAAACAAGCAGCAAAAAAAAGTTACGCGCTGCCTATAGCAATCATGTTCGCACTATTCTTCATGATTGCATTCGTAACAGGTTATCAAAACCCATTAGGCAAAGTCATTGAGAAAATGAGCGACGGAAACCCTGTAATGTCTCAACTCGGCACTTTTGCAAACTTTATAGCATACGCATTTATGGGACTTCCCGCCGGGATCATACTTGAACGCAAAGGATATCGTTTCACTGCACTCGCAGCAGTGACAGTAGGCTTTATCGGAGTAGCGGTAACGTATTTTTCAGGCTTTATCTGCGACGACAACACTCTTGCAGTGTCAATTTACCTACTCGGTGCTTTTATCGCAGGTTTCTCAATGTGTATGTTGAATACGGTAGTGAACCCTATGCTTAACAGCCTCGGTTCAACTCCTAATAAAGGTAATCAACTCGTACAATTCGGAGGTTCATGCAATTCACTCGGTGCAACACTTGCTCCGGTAATCGTGGGCGGACTCATCGGCGGCTCAGCAAGCAGCATATCATCAGCAAATCCTGTATTTTTCCTCGCAATGGGAATTTTTGCAGTAGCATTCATCGTCATCTTCCGTTCAAAACTTCCGGAGAACCCTAACCTTGGCAAAGAAGGAGAAAAAGTAAGCATCACAGGTGCATTTTCTTTTCCTAACTTCACATTCGGCATTTTTGCGATTTTCTGCTACGTAGGTGTGGAAGTAGGTATCGCAAACTGGTGTTTCCAATACCTTGACAAAAGCGAATTAGTAAAGGACAGCAACACCTTTACCCCGGCAGCAATCGCCGGCACGGTAGTAGGCTTATATTGGCTATTGATGCTCGTAGGACGATTCGTGGGCGGAATGATGGGTTCAAAAGTATCCAGCCGCACAATGCTTGCCGTGACATCAGCGGTAGCAATCGCACTTATGTCGGCAGGTATTTGCGCAAATGAAGAAATCGTATCATTCTTCGGATTTGATTCAAGCACACTTTCATTCAGTTCAGTACAAATTCCTATGAACGCAGTATTCTTTATCCTCTGCGGACTTTGCACATCAGTGATGTGGGGAGCAATATTCAATCTTGCCGTTACCGGCTTGGGTAAATACACCGCAGTCGCATCAGGACTGTTTATGGTAATGGTTTGCGGTGGTGGTATATTCCCTACCCTCCAAGGCTTAATTGCCAAGAATTCAATCCTCGGAAGTTTCTGGCTGACAGTAGCACTTACAGCATATATGCTCATCTACGCATTGTTCCTGTCAAGACTTCAAAAGAAAAATTAGAATTACACTAATAGTTTTTCACACACCGCTGCAAGTCGTCTTGCAGCGGTGTCTGTGTTTAAAGGGCGGTCCTGAAAGAACACGGAAGAATTCAAGACATCTTTATCAGAAATTTCATCACTTACGCAGCCCGCAATAACGAATGATTTAATGCCGACACGTCTTGATACAGATAAAATATAACCGGCAACTTTACCGGTCAGTGACTGTTCGTCAAAACGGCCTTCTCCTGTGATTATAACGTCAGGAACAGGATTAAAAATACTATATGCTTCGCACATATATTCCGCACCGGAAACAGATTTTCCTCTCAGCACTCCGTTCACGGCAAAGCCAAGTCCACCGCCGGCACCGGCATAGCGGCAATTAAAATCAGGTTTTTCGGTCCACGGAACGTTCATTATATGCTCTATCATCATTCTTAATCTCTGCATATCACACTGCTTCACTCCTTTTTGCGGCGCAAACATCAGCATTGACTTCCCATTATCACTCAGCAGAGGCACGTCAACATCACTTACACAGTCAATTCTGCCGACTATATTTTCAGAAGAACAGTCTATACAGTCAATAGAAAATATAATATCCGGTGTAAGAGGCTCTGAAATAATTTTACCCTTACTCATGAACACGCAGCCTAATGCTTGAAGCATACCAAGTCCGCAGTCAACAGTGGAAGTACCACCGATACATACAGTCACACCTCGCACTTCACTCAGAATATTTCTTATCACCACACCAAGCGGATAAGACGAAGCATGCCACGGATCAGGTAAAGATTTCAATTTCAGCAAGCCTATAACCTGACTGCTGTCAATAATCGCTTTACTCCCGTCACTCGAAATAAAATACTCCGCATCAATGTCTTCAAAAAGTGAATTTTTACACAAAATTTTCACCTTTTTGTAGTTCAGAATTTCTGCTATCAGTGACGCCGTTCCCTCACCTCCGTCAGCCATTGGGCAGATACGAAAATGCGCATCGGGAAAGCGTTTTTCCAATGCGCAATGTATAGTTTCACAGGCTTCAACAGCCGTAAGAGTACCTTTGAATTTATCAGCGGCAATAACGATATCAAGCATTGTAATACAAGAATCGCTTAATTGATTTCTTAGGAGTTTTTTCAAACTCTTCTTCCATAATTTTGATAGCAGAAACTTTCTCGTAAGGCGCAACAATCTTATTCAGTTCCACCCTGTTTTCCTCCATCTTGGCAAGGAATTCATCATCAGTAAGTCCTGCTCGATCTACTTCCTCAGAGTCAGGATAAACAAGTGCCACAAGTCCGGAACCTTTCTGTATAACAAGGCTTTCAGACACGAAAGGCATATTATTTAACTTTGATTCAATCTCTTCCGGATAGATATTCTGTCCGCTTGCGCTAAGAATCATCGTTTTGGAGCGACCTTTGATAAACAGTGTGCCATCAGCAGTTCTGATACCCATATCACCCGTATGAAGCCAACCTTCGGAATCAATAACGGATTTTGTAGCCTTTTCATTTTTATAGTAACCTACCATAGCATTTTGCCCTCTGACACATATTTCACCGGGTATATTTTCAGGGTCAGGACTGTCAATTTTTGACTCCATATTAGGCAAAGTTCTGCCGCAAGAAGTAGGGATAAACTCTTTATAGTGAGTATAACTGATAAGTGGAGCGCACTCTGTCATACCGTAGCCTACTGTGAACGGGAATTTAATCTTATGCAAGAAATCCTCCACCTCGGCATTTATAGGCGCACCGCCAACAATCACTTCCTCAAAATTGCCACCGAAAGCATCAATGAGTTTATTTTTAATCTTACTGTAAATGACACTGTCAAGGAATGGAATAGCAAGCACCCACCTAATCGGCTTTTTGGTAATCATCGGGACAATCTGCTTGCGATAAATCTTTTCAAGGATAAGCGGAACGCATATCACAAGGTTCGGCTTAACCTCGGCAAGTGCCTTAAGAAGCAATTTAGGTGCCGGAGTTTTACCGAAAATCGTAATGTGCGCACCCTCGGCAAGCGGCACAAGCATATCAAATGCACAGCCGTAAGCATGCGCCAGCGGCAAGAATGACAAGCAATGTGCACCGGGATAATATAACTTTTCATTAATACCGAATACTATATTACCTGCAAGGTTGTCGTATGTGAGCATTACACCTTTGGAAAAGCCGGTAGTGCCTGACGTATAATTGATAAGCGCTACACTATTTTTATCCTGAGGTTCGTAAACGATATCATCTTTCGTAAAACCTGAAGGATACATGGCGGCGAAATCCTCCTCAAGATGAGAATATATATCAATAATTTCCTGTTTATCTTCCTTAGCACAGATAATTCGCTTATCATCAAGAGAGAACACAGCCTCAACGCGAGTCAAATCCGAAAATTCGATAGTATCCCAAATAGAATCGCTTACAAAAAGCAGACGAGCATCGGAATGATTGACGATATGAGTCGCATCATTAGGATTAAAATCATGGAGAATAGGAACAATCACAGCTCCGTAAGTAAGTGTGCCGATAAATACGGTAATCCACTTAGGCGTATTCTTGCCCAGAAGAGCAATCTTATCTCCTTTAGTAATACCTAATTTATTATATAAAATATGCAATTTGGCAATATTAGCGGCAAATTCGCCGTACGTCAAAACTTCATCAGTACCGTAGAGAGATAGAGCCGTCAAATCAAAATTATGACGAAAGCGCTCCGTATATATTTTTATAACATCATTTTCCATAATTCACATGGTAAGTTGTTAGGGTCTAATCTGTCAGACTGCAAAGTTAGCAATTATTTTGCTTTATTCACACTTTTGTTGATAATTTGTGATTTACTCCACACGGGGCTTTCATATAGAAATTTACTGTACAGTGAGTAAAAATATGCTCCATTTTACTTAAAAGTGAAATTTTTATTGTAATTTTGCATTATAAAACAAATAAAATAAAAACGATGAGCGAGGTTGAACTATACCTTATTGAAGAAGGAGACAACTGTACAATCTACTCCCTTCAGTTTCTGAGCGAATCGGAAACTGAGTTTGAGAAGTTTGTTGCAAAATTTATTAATGATGCCGACTATAACGACGACTACTCACGAATAGCCGCACTTGTATCTCGCATAGCACGCACCGGAGCATTAGAACGATATTTCAGACATGAAGGCAAGATGAACGATTCGGTCGTTGCTCTTCCGGTTATCACCTCCAAACTACGCCTGTATTGCCTGCGTTTGTCTGACAAAATACTTATTCTTGGAAATGGCGATGTAAAAGCTACACGTCGCTATCAAGATGATACCAAGCTCAAGGCATACGTAATAACCTTACAGAAGTTTGAAAAGTTGCTGAAAGAAGGCGTAGAAAACGGTTCTGTCAAAATAACTGAAACAACAATAGAAACCGATAATATTTTTGAGTTATGAAGCGAACAGCAAAATCACTAAATGAAATTCTCGGTCCCATTCCTACTAAAGTAAAAACCGAGATTGACCTCTCATGTAAAATTTCAGACCGCATAGACGAACTGATGCGCTCAAGGGGGTTATCAAAGAAACAATTTGCAGAAGAACTCGGTCGCCGTCCAAGTGAAATCACAAAATGGCTTAGCGGTCAACACAACTTTACAATAGCAACACTATCTATGCTGAGTACATTTTTTGGTCAACCCATCATTTCTGTCTGCTAACATAGTGCATTTCGAAATATAGTAAAAGAGGCTGCATCTTGCGACGCAGCCTCTTTTATATTGTCGTAATTTAATTAAATTACTTGGTCCAAAGCGGGTTTTGTTCAAGTTTTGAATTGAGAACTAACTGACCTGATGGGATTGGATATAAGTAATATTTGTTAGCATACGCACGTTCCTTATCAGGAGTAGAACGAACGTAACCATTAACTACAGTGAACTTAGCACCTGCAACGTTACCTACATTAGCACCGAGGAAGATGTTCGGGTGAGCTTGAGAATCAAGTTTATCAAGTTGGTGCCAACGGATAAGGTCGTAGAAACGATAACCGTCAAGCATAAGTTCGCAACGACGTACACGACGGATTTCCCAAATAAGATTTGAAACGCCCATATTGTTTGCAGGGTCTGCAGCAGGAGCGATAGTCATGTTAGGAAGACCGGCACGAGCTTGAAGCTTGTTGATAGTGTTGTCAAGGTCTGCTTGAGTAAGAGTACCGAGTTCTGCTTTAGCCTCAGCGAAGTCAAGATAAACTTTTGCAAGCCAGAATAGAGGAGCAGCAGTTGTATTTTGACCGATAGTCTCGCGAGAATACTTAGAAAGAGAAGTATTATTGAACTTGCGGATACAGTAACCGGTAGAAGAAGTCATAAGCTGACCTTCTTCGTCACGTTGAAGTTCGTAGTCGTTAAGACCGAGAACAGGTTCTACGATAACAGAAAGACGTTTGTCGCGTACTGCAAGGATATTTGAGATATCAAATTTACCGTTTACGAGAGTAGCAGCGTCAGACTTGTTTTCTGAAGTAGTAGCGAGTGGCTTACCGTCAAGGAAAAGGAATGCATCAAAAGCATCTTTTGTGATACCCTTATGAGCAGTAGAAGAACTTGTATAAGCGATAGTACCGTGTCCGAATGAAGCATTAGGTTGGCTATAAGGCTTATAGAAAATTATTTCACTGTTGCCGTCAAGGCTGAGAGCATTGTAGATATCGCCATAGTTTGCTGAAAGTTGATAACCTGCGTTAATTACCTTCTGAGCAGCGCCAGCAGCTTCTTGGAGGTATTTATTAGCGCGTGCAGCATCAGCAGCTTTACCGTTATCGGCAGCAGTACGATATTTGCAGAAAGTACCTTCGTAAAGGCAGATTTCGGCTTTCATAGCAGCAGCCAAGTCAGAACTCCAAACGTGCTTGTTAGCACCGTCACCGATAGTAGCGATAGCGTAGTTCAAGTCGTTAAGAACAGAGTCCATAACCACGTCACGATCATCGCGAGCAGCATAAACTTTATCTTTATCAGCCGGGTCAATAGGTTCGTTTACCCATTGAACATCACCGTAAGCACGTACGAGCTGATAGTACTGGTAAGCACGGTTCATACGAGCAACGCCTTCAAAGAAAGCTTCTTTACCCGGGTGTGCCTTACGAACATTAACTATAACTTCGTTCATACCGCGGATTTCAGACCATGGAGAAGCCCATGATGATGAAGAAGCCGGAATGTTTGTGAAAGGCCAGTTAGCGAAAGCGTTATCAGTCTGGTCATCGCTGAGGGCGTTAAAGTAGAATTGACCTTGACCGCCACCATTTCCATAACCTGAGTAGTCGTTATAGAAACGGTCTATTTGGGTTTGCACGTTATCATCGTTAGCCCAATATTGTGTGTTGCTGACAATTTCATCAAGAGGCTGTTTGTCAAGAGTGTCATCGCAAGATGTAGCACCGAGAGTAAGAGCCGCAGCAGCTATAATATATAATTTTTTCATGTTATTCTAATTTAGGATTTTTTAGAATGTAACTTGGAGACCGAAAGAAATAGTGTGAGTTACAGGCATTGCACGACCCCAATAGAGTGATTGGTTAGAAGTCTTGTTGCCGTAAGTTGAAGCGTAACCTTGACCGGAATTGACTTCAGGGTCAATCGGGAGGTCATGTCCTTTGTAGATAAGGAACGGGTTAGTGCAACTGAAGTAAACACGCGCATTTTCGATATAAGCCTTCTTTGAAAGATTTTGTGGAAGAGTGTAACCGAGTGTAATGTTCTTAACACGGAGGTAACTCATATCAATCAAATACTTGCTTTGCGGATAGTAGTTGTTGCGACCGTTTTCAATACCTGAAACAGTACCACCACCTTCATTACCTGCGTAAAGACGCGGATAACGAGCGCTTTGGTCAATAGCAGTCTTACCTTCAGACGGTTCGTAAACAACGTAGTCAGTTTGGTTCTTGTAAAGAGTCAAGTCGGCAGAACGTAGAAGCGGGAAGTTGAACGGAGAGATAGCCCAAGCATCACGTTTACCTACACCTTGGAAGAACAAGTCGATATCAAAGCCTTTCCAAGCAGCACCGAGACGGAATGAATATTCGTAACGCGGAAGAGTGTTACCGATAACTTTAAGGTCACCATGGTCGTCAGCAGTACCTTTACCACCGTTGATTACACCGTCACCATTGAGGTCTTTGTACTTGATATCACCGGGACCGTAAACGAATGTGCCGAGTTGAAGACCTGTTTGGTCAGCAACGCCTTTCTTATAGTTCCAAGAGCCGTCAGCGTTTTGTCCGTCGAAGTCAGCTTCAGTGAAGTAGCGGTCAGTTTCAAAACCCCAAATATCACCGTAGTGCTTGCCTGAGTAGTTAGTGTTAAGAACTCGAGAATCGTTGTTCCATTCAGTGATTACTGTGAATGCGTCAGCGATGCTTGCGTTAGCATAAACTGAAACTTCACCGAAGCGGTGGTTCCAACCGATAGCAAGTTCCCAACCGCGAGTGCGGAGTGAACCGGCATTTTCAACAGGAGAAGAAGCACCTACAACGTCAGGAAGAGTAGTAGCAGGAGCAAGCATGTTAGCATTAGTACGTTGGAACCAGTCAAAAGTTACATTGATAGAGTTCTGTAAGAAACCGAGGTCAAGACCAACGTCTGTAGTGCGGATACGTTCCCAAGTAAGATTTGAAGATACGAGAGAAGGCATATAGAATTGGTTAATCTTATTGCCGTCAACACCGTCAACCCAGTAAGTGTAACCCTTAGATACGGCAGAGATTGTAGGATAGTAAGAGTAGTTAGAAATATCTTCGTTACCGATTTCACCGTAAGATACACGGAGCTTAGCGTTGTTAACTACGTCTTGAAGTTTTTCCCAATATGCTTCTTGTGACATACGATAACCTGCAGAGAATGATGGGAAGAATGCCCATTTCTTACCGCTCGGGAAGCTTGAAGAACCGTCGTAACGACCATTAACTTCGAGGAGGTAAGTATCTTTGTAGTTATAGTTCAAACGTCCGAAGTAACCTGCGTATGCTTTTTCGTAAGCGGCAGATGAAACTTGCGGGTCACCTGTAGCGAGGTTAAGTTCAGGAAGGTTTGTGTCAAGAAGAGTAGAACGAGATACGTAGAAGTAATCGTAACGTTCAGACTGTGCATTAGCACCGAGCATTACACCAAAGTTGTGAACATCGTTCCAAGTGTGATTGTAGTTAGCATACACATTGAAGTTCCAAGTGTTGTATTTTTGGTTTGAACGGTCAGTGTAAGAGTTAGCCTTGCTGATAATATAAGAAGGTGTAGTAGCACGAGCCCAAGAGTTGATACCGTAAACATAACCGTCACCACCGCCTTCGTTCACGCTGCGAGTCCAGTAAGTGAAGTCACCGTTAAGAGTAAGGTCTTTAGTGATGTCAGCTTTAATGTAAGCGGTCATACGGAGGTAGTCCGCAGTGTTCTTACGAGTACGAGCGCATTTACGGTCAGCGATAAGACGGAAGTCTTCGCCGTCAATAGTACCCCAAGGTCCGAACCAAGAACCCCAACGCCAAACGGTGTTAAGTTGGTTTGTCCAGTAAGTGTTAGGAGTAGAATAAATACGACGGCTGAAATTGAAACGACCACCTACTTGCAACCAAGGTTTGATTTGTGAGGTGATGTTCATAGAAGCGGTGTACTTGTTAAGTTTGTCAGGATTGAAGTTCATCAAACCTTCTTTAGAGTCATAACCGAAGTTAAGGTAGTAGTTAGTGTTACCGCTTGTACCATTGATAGCCAAGTTGTGGCTTTGAGAAGGAGCAGCATTGTTGAACCAGATGTCAGCAACGTCCCAGTTAGCGTAATAGAAAGCAGCACCGTTAACTACGCGGTAGTCACCAACGTTTGAGTCGTCAACGTATTCTTTCATTTCACGATAACCTGCAGGACCATTGTGTTGTTGTTCCCAAAGTTCAGCATAAGGGAGCAATTCGTCAAAGTTCATACCGAAGCTTTCAGCGCGACCGCCTGTAGCACGTTTGATACCGGCGATACCTGCTTTAAGCTGTTCAGGAACTGAAGGGAATTCAGGAAGGTAAGTAGCGCCGTCCCAAGCGAAGTTGTTGCTGTACTTCACGGAAACGCGGTCAACTTTGCTTGCACCCTTAGTCTGGATAAGGATAACACCGAAAGCTGCACGAGTACCATAGATTGAAGAAGAAGCAGCATCTTTCAATACTGAAATAGATTCGATATCTTGAGTGTTAAGATAAGAAATGTCGTCCATTTCAATACCGTCAACGACGATGAGAGGTTTACCACCTTGTGTGCCTGAAGACAAAGTACCGAGACCACGGATACTCATCTTGGCATTGTCACCGATTTCACCAGAAGCAACTGTGATAGTCAAACCCGGGACAGCACCTTGAAGTGCTTTGGCAACATCTTGTTGCGGGCGACCTTCCAATGACTTGGCAACGTCAACAGTAGAAACCGCACCTGTTAAGTTAACTTTCTTTTGGGTTCCGTAGCCTACTACAACTACTTCGTCCAACATTTCGTCTGATCTTTCGAGTTTTACACTCATACCGTTAGCAGCAACGAGGTCCACAGTACGATAACCGATGTAAGAAACACGGATTTTAGTACCGGCTTTCACTCGAAGGCTGAATTTACCATCAATGTCAGTGGAAGTACCAACATTAGATGCACCGATAGGCACAACTGATGCTCCGATAACCGGCTCATCGTTTTCATCTACTACCGTACCCACAATAGAGGCAACGGTCTGTGTTTGTTGTGCTGCAAGAGGCATAGTGCCGACTATAGGAGCGCCACAAGCCAATAACAGAGTTACAAATAGATGTTTTTTCATAAAAATTTTAAATTGAGTTTCTGTTTGACTTCATTTCCGACAAGCAGAACTGAAGCCGTGGTATTAATTAAAGTAAGTAATTTAATTTTCGAGAATTAGAGTTATTTAAATGATTAGTTTTTATGGATTTGAACGTTTGAATTAAGGAGTGAAAACACGTGTTTACCACTAAAAATCCACCCTTTTTCAACGCAAAGTTATATATAGTTTTCGTAATTCACAATATTTTTTTGAAATTTTTCGCACAAGATGTAAATATATGTTTAATCGAATCTGCAATTACAATATTTAACAATTCAAATCTCTGAAGAAAGCTGTTAATTGTTAAAACATAAATGTAAAATTAACATTTCGAACTTATATTGGAAAAGTATGTTGTCAAACATAAAAAATAATATTCATAAAATGTGTTGCGTAATAAAAAATATTTTTTACATTTGCGAATGGTAACGTTATTTAACAAAACGACTACTACCCAAACAAAACAAATTCAACAAACCATAAATTACTAACCATCTCATTAAAAAAACAGTATGAAAAAGCGACTTGCATTGTTTGCAGCACTTTCATTGGCATGTGGCACACCTGTTGTATATAACGGGCTGTCAATAAATGGCTTTGAGGCTGTAGCACAAACAAAGAAGGCAACCGGCGTCGTAATAGACGAAACCGGCGAACCTTTGGCCGGTGTTTCAATCATCGTAAAGGGAAAATCCGGTGGTGTAGCGTCTGACTTAGACGGTAAATTTGCTATTGCAGCAGAACCGGGTCAAGTAATCACATTCAGCTATGTAGGTTATAAGCCTGCAGAAGTGAAATTCACAGGAGCACCACTTAAAATTGAACTACAACCAAGTTCTACGAACCTTGACGAAGTTGTGGTAACCGCACTCGGTATTAAGAAAGACAAAAAATCACTCGGTTACGCAATTGATGAAATCAAGTCCGACGAACTTATGATGAACAAGTCCGCAAATGCCATTAACTCACTCGCAGGTAAAATTGCCGGTGTAAACATCACCCAATCATCAGGTGCGGCAGGTGCAGGTTCACAAATCATACTTCGCGGTGCAACTTCAGGTGCAGAATCTCGCGACAACCAACCACTATTCGTAGTTGACGGTATTATTTACGATAACTCATCATCAGCAGGTGGTAACTCTGCATTCGATGGTTCCACAAACACTTCCACAACCACCACAAACCGTGTGATGGATATCAACCCTGAGGATATTGAAAATATGTCAATCCTCAAAGGTCCGGCAGCTTCTGCACTTTATGGTAGCCGCGCTGCCAATGGTGTCGTTTTGATCACAACAAAAAAAGGTAAAGCAGGTGCAACAGAAGTAAGTCTTAACACTCGTTTTATCACATCTTGGGTAAAAGACGTACCTGAAGCACAAACCACATTCCGCCGCGGATATATGGAAGAACGTTATGACGCAGACGGCAAATATACCGGCACCGCATATAACGACTTTGCATATAACTCTTGGGGTGACAAATACGGCGCTAATGACAAGATTTATAACAACATAGACAATTTCTTTCAGAATGGAAACATTTGGGACACAAACGTCAGCGTTTCCGGTGGTAATGAAAAAGGAAACTTCTTCCTTTCCGGTTCTTACTACGACCAGAGCGGCGTAGTTCCTGAAACTGGATATAAGAAAACAACATTCCGCTTCAATGGAGAACAAAAATGGAAAATGTTGACATTCAGTGCCAATACCGCTTACTCACAATCTCGCACTGACAAGACTCTCACAGCAGGAGGTCTTTACGGTTCAAGCGGTGACGGTGCATTAGCTCGTCTCTATGCTTTCGGAACAACAGACGATATGACCCACTATCTCAATGAAGACGGTTCTCGTTATCGTATGTTTGGTGACAGACTTAATCCATGGGAAGAAAGCGACAACCCATATTGGATCATCAACAAGAACAAGGTGTTTGACAAAACTACACGTTTCACAGGTAGTTTCAACGTCAAAGCAGACATCACAAGCTGGTGGTGGATCAACTACCGTATGGGTATTGATACATACAACACTGATTACAGCAAACGCATTGCTCCGGGTGGTGTTGTAAAACAGCAGTGGCAGAATGGTATGATGAGTGATAACACATCTCGCTACGAATACCTCAACAACAGTTTGATGACAAACTTCAACAAGACATTCGGTGATTTCAGTTTCAATCTCCTTGCAGGTCTTAATACAGATGCTACCACAACAAAGACAAATTATCGTATGGCATACAACTTCCAAGTTTCAGACTTCTATTCATACGGTAATGTGGCAGAAACTGACAAAAAGTTTGAATACAACACATACAAAAAACGTCTCGTAGGTGTATACGGCGAATTGCGTGCAGATTGGAAAAACACAGTATTCGTAACAGTAACCGGACGTAACGACTGGACATCAACACTTCCTAAAGAACATCGTTCATACTTCTATCCATCATTCAGTGGTGCATTGGTAGTATCTCAGTTCTTACAGGACAAGGGTATTTGGGATCAAGACTTCCCTATCACATTTGCTAAGGTTCGTGCATCTTGGGCAAAAGTAGGTAAAGACACATCTCCATACGAAACAGCAACAGCATTGTGGCCTGTTCGCTCTTATACAGGCGGTATCATCTCAACAGGTAACTCTTGGAGCCGTGGTAACCCATACCTCAAACCTGAAATGACAGAATCAACAGAAATCGGTCTTGAAATGCGCTTCCTCCACAACCGCATCAAACTTGATTATGCTTACTATACAAACAACTCTTACAACCAGATCCTCAGCCCGCGTGGTTCACAGGCAACAGGTTATATCTTCTGCTCATACAACGCAGGTAACGTATATAACAAGGGTATGGAACTCAGCATCAGCGGCACACCTATTGAAACAAAAGATTTCTCTTGGGAAACAGGTATCAACATGGCAGGAAACCGCGGTACTCTTGAAAACCTCATGGAAGGTATGGATATCATGTACGTAACAGACGTACAATATGGTACAGCAAAAGCAGCATCATTCTCAGGCGGTAGCTTCATGGCAATCTCAGGCAGCAAACTTCAGACAGTTAAATACCTCGAACAATATCCGGAAGGCGCAGCAGGTGAACAGATGAAACAGAACCACGAAAAATTCATGGGCAAGACTATTTTAGGCACAGACGGCATGCCACTTACTGATGGTACTACATATCAGGTAGGTAACCGTGAACCTAAATTCACCGGTGGTTTCAACAACACACTCCGCTACAAAAACTGGACATTCAACATGCTTTGGGAATTCCGCGTAGGTGGTGATGTATTCAACGGTACAAAATATGCTATGACACAAGCCGGAACAAGCTTGTTCTCTGCCGATTTCCGTCAGCAGACACTTGAAATCGACGGTGTTGAAAACGTTGGTAGCAAATCCGCTCCGATTTACGAAGAACGTCACTATACAATCAACCCTGATGAAGTATACACCATCAATGGTACTACCCGTCTTGGTTACAACATCATCAAAGATTACTACACAGGTGCTTACGCAAACGAAACTTCAAACTATATCACAAAGGTTAACAGTCTTCGTCTCCGCACAATCTCTGTAAGCTACGAACTTCCTAAATCACTTCTTGAAAAAACTCGTTGCATCAAACGTGCATCAGTGACTGCAACTGCTTCAAACCTTCTCCTCTTCACAAATTATGACGGTGATCCTGAAGCAGCAGCATCAGGCGCAGGCGTAGGTGGTTCTTCTTCAGTAGGTTTCGACTACTGCGGTGTTCCTGCTACTGCAAGCTTTGCATTTGGTGTTAACTTGACATTCTAACAATTTACAACACTAATACATACATAATTATGAAACTCTCTAAATATATTATATTAGGTGCAGTAGGTGCGTTGAGCATGGCAACAACTTCTTGCGATGACTGGCTTGACGTAAACGTAAATCCAAACACACCGACCGATGTGTCTGCGAACTATGCGAACAGACTTGCACACATGCAACATTACACATGGTGGGCTAACCAATTTGCCGGTCAGGCTGCTACAGTTATCACAGGTGACTACACTGCTTCTTCAAGAGTATCACATGCCGGATGTTGGGCACAATGGGAAATGACCGAATGGAGAAGCACCGCTTGCTATCAGTGGTGGTTTGTAGGTGCAGCATGTAACATCGAACAAACAATGAAGTCAGCAGAAGAAGCTCAGGCATGGCATTATCTCGGTGCTGCATACTTCATCAGAGCATACGGCTTTATGTTGATGAACGACCTTTATGGTGAAATGCCATACGAAGACGCAGTGGGATCAAACACAAGTCCTACATACAATAATGGTAAGGAAATGTATCAATTAATCCTTGCTGACATAGACAAAGCTATTGAATATCTTTCTATGTCTCAACCTGCTACAGCTACACCGCTTTCTGCTAACGACTCTTGGGCTAACGGTGATGTTAACAAATGGCTCAAAGCTGCTTACCTTCTCAAAGCACGCCACTTGAACCACCTCACACGTAAAGGTAATGGCAATATAGCAGACCTTAAATGGGACGCTGAAGCTATCCTCGCTTGTCTTGACAAAGCTGAACAGAGCAATGCAGACGATATGATTGTAAACCACAGAGATGTCAAAACCACCAGCGTTGATATCCTTTGGAGTGAAAACACGGAATATCACCCGCTGTACTCTGTATTTGGAATGAATACAGGTTATTACTTCACTAAAAAAGTGTTTGATAATCTTACCAATTTCAACGGCAACGGTCTTGAAGACCCACGTGCTGACCATATTCTTCCTTGGGCATATTCACAGAAAAGTGCTAATACTCCTGCTGAAATGTATGGCCAAAAGATCAAATGGAGTGATAACGGCAACTGGCGTCGTACTGTAGGTCTTGATATGAGCACACTTATCAGAACCCAAGCTGCTCCTTACGTAACAAGCTGGGATACTGATAACAAGAGATTCATTGTCGAATCAACAGACACTGAACGTTTGGGCGATACAATTTTTGTTGATCAGACTTCAGGAAGTGTTGGTGACGGTGAATATATCAACCTGTTCTACTATGTTGATAGAAAGAAAGGCGAAGGTGCTGCTAATTCTGCAACTTCAGGTACTTTCGGCACTCGTCCGTCATCTCCGGGTTTGATCGCAACTTACGCAGAAGCTTGCTTTATCCGTGCAGAAGTTGAAATGAAAAGAGGCAATAAGGGCGCTGCATTTGATGCATACAAGAAAGGTATCGAAGCACACATGAGATTGATGAATGAAAAACTCAAAACATGGTGTAGCGAAGACCAGAGCCTTGCTGAATGTCCTTCATTCGTACCTATGAGCGATGCTGATATTCAAAAATATCTTGAACAAGGTATCGGTAGCGCTGCTGACATCAGCCTTGCAAAGATCATGACACAGAAAGGCATCGCACTTATGTTCCAACCTGAATCTTGGAACGATATGCGCCGCTATGACTTCAGTGAAGAAATTTTCCTCAACTACCACAAACCGGCAGAATGGGACATAAACTCAGGTTCAAAACTTACTGTTCCTGCAGGTAAATTCCCGCGCCGTATCAGAGTATCATCTTGGGAATATCAGAACAACACTGTACAACTCAATGCTATCGGCTCTGAAGTTTATGGTGCAAATACATCTGCCCCGGGTGGTAACTGGTGGAAAGAAAATGATATGTGGACAATCCCTGTATGGTGGGACAATGACCAACCATAATATTCATTGACTTAAACCAAGTTATAACAGGTGCGCCTCAAGTGTCGGGGCGGTAGATTCTACCAGCAAGTGCAAAATTAATTAATATATTTGAAGAATTCAGCG